>ERZ772974.376-NODE-376-length-34801-cov-4.032320_pt1 | contig 34801 bp, 30 predicted proteins | sample MGYA00580671_ERZ772974 | MGnify/ENA primary metagenome ERZ772974 (study PRJEB29015, sample SAMEA2738065) | human oral metagenome | biome: human oral; feature: human-associated habitat; material: saliva | place: China | collected 2218 ... | reverse complement strand
AGATCTGAGTTCGATTCTCAGTGGGGGTACCACGCGTAGCGACCGGCCATCGAGCACCTTCTGCTTCTGGCTGGTCGCTTTCTTTATTTTTGTCAATACAATTCTTGTTTTCCGCCTCTGAGAATGGCTCGAAACTGCGCGTTCAATGGAGAGAGCGAAAAAGATTCCCTTCCTGTGCGCGGTTTTCCTTATTGTATTTGTCAGCACAATAAGGCTGTCGGCTGACATCCTTATTGCGTCCGCCGACACAATAAGGAGACTAACGAGGAGGATAGGGGAGAGTTTTATCGAAATCGGTCGAAAAAATGCGAAAATCCCTCGAAATCTCCGCTTTCCGCAGGGTTTTGGCCAATTTTTCCTTTCTCGAAAGAGAAAAAATACCGCAGAGATTTTGGCAAAAAGCACAACCCAAAGAATTTCTCCATCTTTTAGAAGAAAAGCTCCTGTCAATTTTTCAGGAGGTTTTAAGTATCCTCGGACAAGTCGGACTGGTCGGACAAGTCCGAGATTCTGTTGAGAGATCTGCTTATCAGACTGGTCCGACCCGTCGGACTCTTCCGAGCTCCAATAAAGCCTCTCAAGAATCTCAAGTGGCAACCAAGCACTCCCCCTTATGGGGGAGATGGAGGGGGCTTCCCCTTGGTCTGCGGAAGCTTTCCACCCAACAAAAAAGCACCCACGTTGGCGGGTGCTTTTAATCTTCAGGAGGAAGTCTCTTATTTGAGCTCCTTCATGTAGTAGGTAATGGTGGGGAAGTGGTCCGCAAAACCATTCTGCCAGCGAGAGCCGTCGAACGAACGTAGCGGATAACCCTTCTTCTTACCTGTGGGCGTAATCATATAGGAGGGGTTGAATACTTGTGCCTTCCAGAACTTCAGTGAGGAGTAGTCTTTCCCGAGGAAGTTGCCCGAAATGATTTGCTGGTCGTAGAGGCCCCAAACATCTTGATAGCAGAGTGTACCAATACCTTTATCGAAGAGCGGCCAAGTGGCATTGAAGTAACCGTCAGTAGGCGTTTCTTTCTGCGTGCGCTTAGCTCCAAATACCTCTGCACAGCTCTTGTCGTTGGGGTTGTCGTTGAGGTCGCCCACTACGATAACTTTTGCCATCGGATTCGCCTTGCGAATGCTGTCGGCAACGGCCAGAGTTTGGCGAGCAGAATTGGCGCGAAGCGGCACAGATACAGCTGCTCCACCATATTTCGAGGGCCAGTGGTTGACAAGAATACTTACGGGTTCACCAGCTAAGATGCCGTCCACCTCCAGAATATCGCGCGTGTGGCTCACACGGCCTTCGCGCATTGTGTGATGGGCATTGCTGCCTGTGAGACGGAACAAGCGAGGATTGTAAAGGAGGCCCGTGTCGATACCTCGATGGTCGGGACTTTCATAATGCACCACTTTCAGTCCCATAGCCTTCACCGGCTCGGTGTTACAAAGGTCTTCGAGAACGCGTGTGTTCTCCACCTCGGCCACCCCTATGAGGGCGGGGCCTCCGGGGCAGTGCTCGCGCGCCATCTCCCCGATGACCTTGGCGATGTTGTGGAGCTTCTGCTGGTATTTCTCAGGTGTCCACTGATAGGGCCCTGTTGGCAGAAAATCGTTATCGCCTGGATTGTTGGGGTCGTCCTCTGTGTCGAAGAGGTTCTCAAGGTTGTAGAAGGCGACGGAGTAGATACCGTAGCGCTTCTGTGCCGTGATGCTCGTTGCCGTGAAGAGGGCGAGGAGTATGAACAGAATTTTCCGTGTCATAAACTATAGAGTGTTAAGCTCCTCAGTCGTGCTGCGTGGGACGAACTGAGGAGCTGTAAGCATTATTGATTATTTCGCACCAGAAACTTTTACATTCTTCAGCTCCCATGTACCGGCTTTAGTAGCTGTGCTCTTGTAAGCAAAGGCAACCTGAATCTTCTGGCCTTTATATGCCGTGAGATCTGCGGTGGCTGTGATGTAGTCCCAGCCAGAGGGGTATTGATCGATGGCAACTTTCGTCCAAGCACCGCTCGTTCCTTTCACCATTACCATAGCTTCGTCAGCAACAGTGCCGAAGTACTTGCCAGCGTGCTCAAAGGTGAGTTTTGCGTTCTGGTAGCCCGTCAAGTCGATGACAGGAGAGATAAGCCAGCTCTCTACAGCATGGTTGTTGCCGCTGATATAGGCGGTAGCTTTCATGCCATACTTGTCGCTCCACTGCCAAATATTGCTAACGGCAGGGTCCTTAACCTTGTCTTCGATTGTGAACTGGCCTTGGCTCTGTGCAAAGGTCTCGGTGAAGGCTGTAGTCTCTGTGCCAGCGGGCTGTGTAGTACCGCCACCGCCGGTAGTGCCGCCAGTGCCTGGAGTGGTGCTGGGTTGAACACCATCAAAGCCATAAACGTCCTTGATGTTGCTAATTGTGAGCTGCCATGCGCCGTTGAAGCGGCCCAAGATAGCTACAACAGTGCCTGTTCCAACAGGCAGCTTCGTGGCTGCAAAGTCGGCGAAGTTGGATGTGCGCACAACGATGGTGTTGCCCTTGGCATCTACGAGGTTGCGAGAGCCGTAACCGCTTGCCTCAGCATAGTTGAGCTTACCGCCATCTGCGAAGTGTACCCCCGTCAGACGAACAAGTGTGAACTTGTTAGCGTCGGCTGCTTCGGAGAGTTTGGAGAAATCAGAGAAATCCTTGATGTTGATGAGGCTTTCATCGGCCCAGCCATTCTTGAAGACGTGCTTCTTGAAGGCTTCATAAGGTGTGCGATAGAGATAGCCTGAGGGATGACCGATTTGTTGCTCATCGCCGTAAACGCTTACGCAAAGGCCCTTGAGCGATACATATACTTCCTGTCCGGCAGCATAGTCGGTGTAAACGCTGCTTTGGTCTACGAGGAAGCTGATACCGCCCGTTTCGTCCTGCAACAGGATCTGCTTGTAGACGTTGCCTGAACGGTCGTCCGCGCTCACGCGGGCTTTCAGCCAGATGCTATCTGTGATGGTCACGGGAGCGTCTTTGGTGGCAGCCTTCGTAAGGGTGCGCAATTCTGCAATAGTGACGGTCTTGGCGTCAGCGGGCAGAGTGTATGTCGGCTCAGAGAGAGGGGGGAGCTCATAGTCTTTGTCGCAGGACGCAAAGGCGAAGAGCATTGCCGAGAGGCACAAAAGTTTGCTAATAAGTTTCATATTCTTTTGTTGTTTTATTGTTGTTACTGATTTAGAACTTGTAGCTCACGTTGAAGAAGCAGTTGAAGCCTTGCATGTAGAAGTACTTGTTGGCGAAGAGGGAGGGCTTCGTCAGGTTGATACGTCCCTGTTCGAATCCGCCAGTCTTCACGTCTTTCTTGTTGAAGATGTTGTTGAACGAGAGGTTCACGTTGATCGATTTAGAGCGACCCACATAAATCATCTTACCGATAGAGAGATCTACAGTGCAGCCACCGTCGAACATCTCCTGATGTGTGAATTGGCGGTAGGCATCATAGTATTGATTGTTAGGCGTCACTGCGGGCGTATTTGCCTGCGAGTTACCATTGTAACGAGAGGAAACGCGGCGCGCGGGGCTTGCGCTGATGAAATTACGCCCAAACATATTGATGTTTGCGCCGAGGAACCAATAATTGATGAAGTAGCGTGCACCGATAGTTCCTGCCAACTGAGGAACACCTCCCACCATGACGTGGCGCATATAAACCTTTTCAGTCTCAGATACGGCGTAGTCGGAAAGGCTCTTACCGTTGTCGGTGGAGAACTGGCCTTCTGGATTGTTAGCATAGTAGTACTGAGAAACAGTTCCTGCTGCGCTCAGCGTCCAATGGTCGTCGAGTTTGTAAGATGCTGCTGCTTCTACGCCGCGGTGTACTTTGTGGACGCCCGTCAGTACTTGGTTGACCATCGTAACCCCATCGTAGTAGTAAGTGGAACGTTCTGTCAGGTCGAAGAAGCTTGTGTTGAACACGCTAATACGGCCCTGTACTTTCGACGTTGAGAAAAGATAGCTGGCATCAATATGGAAGATACGGCTACTCTTGAGACCTTGTGGCGTTTCATCGCTGTAGCGAGCAGAGATATAAGCGTCGTTGGCCAGAGGAGCCACGGTTCCGTACATTGTATTGACCTGGAAGAGGTGACGTCCGTTGAGTTTGTAAGTCAGACCACCTTTCAGCATAATATCAGTAAAGTTGTGACGAACACCTACGCCGTAGGAATTGTTAGCATGGTGGCCGTTCTGCATCTTTCCGTCGCGGAAGAAATCCGTATAAGTCAGCTGAACACCATAATAAGCGTCCCAATGGCCTTTTGAATACTGATTGTTGATCCAACCGCGAAGGCTGTTGACATGAAGTTTGAAGTCGTAGTCGATAATACCGCCTTCGTAAACACGACGGTTCGGGTGGCGGAGGTCCTTTTGGCGTTGGTCGTTATCACCGGGATAGTCCGTGTCGGAGTACTTATCAATGTCGAGCACATAGTTTGCGCCGAGCAAGTCGTCCACTTTCACAAACTGGTGACTCACGGTGTTTCGACCGAGCAAGCCCGCCGTCAGTTTGTTGTGCTTAGTGAGCTGAGCAGTGAGCGTAGCGTTGAGCGTGGTCTCATAAAGGTCGCTGCGGCGCTCATTCACTAAATAAATGGCCTGTCCGTCTCCGTTCATCACGTTCTGGCGGTTGGCTGCAATCATGTGGTCCCAATTCACCTGCGTAAAGCTTGTGTCGCCGCTTCTCCATAGTTGCTCGTAGTACGCTGCTGCTTCTGTGTTGCCATTGGCGGCAAAGTAAGAAGGAAGATAGCGGTAGTAGTCGGGGCGAGGATCGGCTCCGTCAAACCAGTTGAGGGCTGTGTTGCCGTACTTCCCAAAGTGGAAGCTCAAGCCAGTATTGAGTGTGAGTTTGTCGGATAGCTTACCTTCGTAGCTAAGTATGGCTGTGGGATCGAAAGCCTTAACGACTTTCGCGTTGCGCTTCTTTCCGTTCTGGTAGCCCCAGTTTGCGTTGTAGAGGTTGTTACCTGTGAGGTCGTACACCTCTTGCAGAGAACCGCTTTGCTGGCCGCGAACCACGGGCGAACCCATTGTGGTGAAGTTGAAACGGTGGCGACCGCCGGCCAACTGCTTCTCGATGAGTAGCGCATAGGCAATGTTGCGATAGAAAGTTCCTTGTATGTTTCCTTCGCCCGAATAGCGTCCGCCGATGAGTCCTGTTACGGCCCAGCCGTTGTCCATCATGCCAGTGGATAGCTGTGCCATGCCGCGCCAGTAGTAGTTGCGATTGGTGAATGAAGCTGTAGCTTGGCCACCTCGGCCAAAGTCGCCAGCGCGCATCAGGATATTATTCGCGCCACCGATAGTTCCGAAGGTGAACGCACCAGGCATAGCGTTGTTTGTCTGGTCTCCATAGCGCGTCAGGATATTCATCGCACCGATTGAAGCATAGTTGAACACGCCTCGGAGCTGATCGTTGAACGGCATACCATTGATATATGTCTCTTCATAGATGTTGCTGTAGCCTCTGTTGCGGAAGCGCATGGGCGAGAGCTGGTAAGCCGCCGTATTGAGGTAGATGTCGTGCGCGGTGAGTACTGTCGTGTTGATGTCCTGTGAGGCATCGTTGGAGCCGTCCTCTCCATCAGCGTCGAAGACACTCGCGTCGACCACTCCCACTAAGGATAGGTCTTCCTGAGTGGTGGAGTCTGCTTTCTCCGCAGGTTTCTGTGCGTAGATAAGACACGGGAAAAGCAGTGCGCCAATAAGGATATTCCGTCTATTCATAATATCTTTTTTTATTTTGTTCCAACAAGTTTGATCTTTGCTAAGCGGAGTCCCTTTGTGTTGGCATTTGCCGAGCTGAGGAAATGCAGTTCTGAGGTAGCATTTGCAGCACTAACGGGGAGTTCGATAGTAATCGTGGTGAATGTGTTCTTGTCATCGGGATTCTTTACTATCTTCGATGGTGTAGCAAAGGCTTGACCGTTGAACGTTCCCGTCATGGCCGCGAGGTCCATCTCTTCTCCTGCGTTGTAAAGGTTAGCATTGAGTTCGTAGGTCAATGTGAGTGTTCTATAACCTTGTGTGTCGAATCCGCTGATGCTGAAGTCGGAATCCTTACCACTGGGGAACCAGATGACATTTGTATTGCTGTGGTTACGCAGTGAGAGAGTATTGTTGACATCCTTAAAGGTGAGCGTTGGGTTAGACCATGCAGTGAAGCTGCTCACAAACGGCCATCTGTTGTCCACTTTTGTGACGGCTGCTGTGCCAAAGTTTTCTTCAAACAGCACCTTCTCATTCTGAAAATGTACGTCTACGTTGGGCGTTGGAGTAGCCACAGTGGCGCCTGGGTTCTCTGTCCAGTTGCCTGATAGTATGGTATCAGCAGTGAGGTTACTTGCCGTCACCTTTACGGGGAGGGCGTAGGTCTTGCCAGCAAGGAAAGCCGTTTTGTTGATAGAGAATTCCTTTGTCATTCCGTTCACATTGACAACAATCTTACTCTTCGTCGTCGACATGGGTATCACGGTGCCCTCTGCACGGTTGCCAGTGACAGGCATCGTAATATCGGTTGTCTTTGAAACGCTCTTGAATGCTCCGTTGGCTAAGTTGTATGTGCCTTCCACGGCTGCATTTGTCAGCGTCACTGACATGTTGTTAAGTGTCACACCGTTGTCGGCCGTCGCCACTACAAATACTTTGGCAAGTTTGTGCTCAAAGCCGAGTTTTAGGTCGGTGTTCAAACCGCTACAGTTGGTAGCATCATCCGATTGGATGAGGTAGAGCTTCGATTGATCCTGCTGATCGTTGAGTGACACTGTGAAAGCGCCCGTTGCAGCCGATGCGTTGTAGGGCGCATAGGCAACAAAGTCCACCTTTGAACCATCTAATGGGAAGTGGATGGTAGCATCTGTGTTGGCAGCAGTCATTTTCCCGCGATCGGAAAGTTGGTATTCGCGGTTGCATGAAGTGGCTTCGGAGAGTTTGCTGCCGGCTGCTTTCATAAATACGCCAGCGGTGATTCCCGTAGTCCAGGAATCGGCCTTACCGATAGAGGTGCCTCCACTCACGTAGGCAGTAAAGTTAGGCTCAGTGCCATAACCCCAATTGCTATGATCCTCTATTTCCGTACAAGAAGCCAGAGTCAGAGCCATTGCACCTGTTGTCAGGATAAAGGTCTTTAATCTCATTTTTGTAGATATTTAGTTTATAATTTTATTGTCTTATTGCCATTTTCCGACATCATAGGTCAGTTTGTACTGCTGTCGGATGCTGGGGAAGAATGTGAAGCCTGTGAGCTCTTCCAGCTCGCTCACACTGAGCGCGAAGTCCATATAGTTGGCTGAATAGTAGCTCACAGAAGTTCCCGCATTTGTAGTGCCGCGGCTGCCTTGGTCAAACTTGAAGGCAATCGTGTAGGCCGCACCCGTTGAGCGATCAATGCGGCAGAGAGCTTTGAAGTAGTATTTGGGCACGGCAATCTTTTTGCCGCTATTATCGCTAACGTAAGTCACTGAACTGTTACTTGCCGTGGTGGGCATAGCTCCCGTAACGACATACAGCGTATCGATGTTCGACGACCAACCGCGAACCGCGCTTTCCAACCGCGCCCATACCTGGCCGTTCAAAGCACCTGCTTGCGGCGTCATATTGGAATAGTAGAACGTTTGCTTATTGGCTTCTTCCGTCACATAGCGGTCAGCGCTCGGTATCTGGTGGCCACGCTGATACCGCTCTATTGCGTTCTTCATCGTGGGCTGTTGTTCCGTTGAGAGCAAGGGGTCGTAGTCCCAAGCATCCGTACGCCCCGTGTTGCGCTGCGTATAGAAAGTGCAGAGCGGATAAGCCACCCAATAAGCCATCTTGAGATCCGTGTCGTAGAGCATAGCGTAGTTACGATAGTTCTGGCCATTGCGGGCGAAGAAATGCTCTATATAGCGCAGGCTCACATTGCTGCTCTGTTGGGAAGTGATGAGAGGCGTTTCCGTCCAGTGCTGTTTGCCCGCCACAACGGTGGTGGTAGAGCCCAAACCCGAGATGGTTACGTCTTGCTTCAAGGCGTTGTCGCTGTTCACGGTCACGCTGGGCGATAGCGTCACTTCGCGCACCAGTCCGTTGGCAGCTGTGAAGCGCACCTTTAGGGTTTGCAGTTGCTGAGGTAGGACATAGGCCGTGGCCGTTCGGGTGAATTTGCTACCCGTCATGGTCATGGGGATAGTGCCGTTGCGTGGAGCTGTAACCGTTATCGTGTTGCTGCGGAGGTCAAAGATGCCGCTTGTGGGCACATCGAAGAGTGTGGCCGTTAAACCACTAATGTCGCCGCCATCGGTGGAGTTGATGGTGAGCGTCACCTTGCCCAGTGCACGTTTGAAGCGCAGCGTGGGTTGCTTGGTATTTGTGCGCGCCACGAGATTGTTGGACGCGAGCAGGTTGAGCCACGGATTGCCCGTTTGCTGGCTCACATCCACGCTGATTTGGTAGCTCCGCAGCGTGTCGCTAAAGGGCGCATAAGCTATGAAGTCAACGGCCGACCCATCTTGCGGATAGGTCAGCGGGCGCGTGGTGTGTGTGAAAATGCCGTTGCCGATGGTTTGGTACGGAATGTTGGAAAAACCATCAACCGTACTGCTTTCCGAGAGCGTTTGTCCGCTCTTTTTCTCGAAGATTCCAATCTTGCTGTTCTGTGCCCAAGTTAGGCTGCTTGTGTTGCCTGCATATTCGGAGTTGAAGCTAAGTGCATCGGTGGTCACATCGACCACATTTTCCGATGGAGAGCACCCCGTAATCAGTGTTCCAGCAACGAGCAATAGAAGCAAACCTATATGTTTTATTTTCATCCTTAAGTCAGAAAAACAGTTAGTAATCAGTGTAAAGGGATTCAAAGGTAAAGGATTTTTAGAATATCCGCCCATCGAAAGCCATTAAAAAGCGGCTCAATGGATGAGATTTAACACTTCGACATAGCAATTTTATCTTTCTCTATTTCCTCTTTTCTCGTTTTTCTTCCTTCTTTTATAGTTTGATAAGAGTATGTTTTGTAAATATAATTCGCAGTCTACAGTCCTGAGAATGGCTTGAAATCCATCGTGCCTACCTCCGGCCCGAAATACGCCATTCTCGGCGCGTAGGCTTCCTTATTGCGTTCGTGTTTTTCCTTATTGTGTCAGCTGACATCCTTATTCTGTCAGCTGATAGCCTTATTCTGTCGACTGACATCCTTATTGTATCCATGAGTATCCTTATTGCATAGATGAATACCCTTATGATAGGAGGCGTTTGGTGGTCTTTGGAGTAGACAAAATAAGCTGTATAGCTCATTTTCTGGGAGTTGGCGAAGTATAGGTTTGAGTTGTTCTATGTTTTCCTTAAGCTCCTACCTTGTTCTTGGTATCTTGCAGTTACTATCTTGTTGCATACTTGTTTTCTTTGTATCTTTGCACACTGTAAGAAAGAGACGGAAAACGAACCAAATGGGATAGGGGGCGGCAAGAGTGACATGTCGTTGATTCCTAAGCTCTTGCGAATTTCTAAAGTCTTCTTTCTGAGAAAAAGATATATGTTAGAAATTATCCAAAGATATGCAACTCACAGATAAGATTTACTATGTCGGTGTGAACGACCGCACAAAACATCGCTTCGAAGGCCAGTGGCATTTACCACAAGGCGTGTCCTATAATAGCTATTTAGTTGTCGACGAAAAAGTTGCCCTCATAGATACTGTTGAGGCCGACTTCTTCCTCGAGTTCCTTGATAAGCTGCATGCTGTCCTTGGCGACCGTAAGATCGATTACCTTGTCATCAACCATATGGAACCAGACCATAGTGGCTCCATCAGTCTTCTTAGAAAGTATTACCCCGATGTCAAATTAGTGGGCAATAAAAAGACGTTCGATATGGTGGAAGGTTTCTACGGTGTACCGACAGCCGATGATGTAGAAGTGACCGAGGGAACAGAATTGAGCTTGGGGAGCACGACGCTCCGGTTCCACCTCGTGCCGATGTTGCACTGGCCGGAAACCATGGTAAGTTATCTGAAGGAAGATAAGGTGCTGTTCTCTGGCGATGTATTCGGTTGCTTCGGTGCGCTGAATGGAAACATTGTCGATCGCAATATGGACACGGAATCCTACCTTCCAGAAATGGAACGCTACTATGCTGCTATCTTGGGAAAATATGGCGCACAAGTGTTGGCAGGACTCAAGAAACTGGCACCTCTGGAGATAGAGATGATTTGCTCTACTCACGGCCCAGTTTGGACGGAGCATATCTCCACTATCATTGAGCTGTACCGCCGTCTGGGGGCTGGCGAGACCGAAGAAGGTATCGTGGTGGCTTATGGGTCTATGTATGGCAACACGCAACGCGTGGCTGAGGCTATTGCCGAAGGAGCAGCGGAAGCAGGCGTACGCAAGATTGTGGTTCACAATCTGAGTGTGTCGCAGCCTTCCTATGTTCTCCGCGACATTTTCCGCTACAAAGGTTTGGCCATTGGCGGACCTACTTATAACGGCGAGCTTTTCCCCGTTGTCAACGATATGATGGAACGTCTCTGCGGCCGTAAAGTCAGCAATCATGTGCTGGCGGCTTTCGGTGGTTTCTCTTGGGCTGGTCAGGCTGTTAAGATTCTGGAGAAATACAACGAACGTATGAAAATGGAGATGGTGGATGCGCCTGTGGAATGGAAGCAGGGTGCCAACCCCGACGTATTGGAGCGCGCACGCGAATTAGGCCGCCGTCTGGCAGCTGCTGTTAAGGCATAAACGAACTATTTCTATATAATAACAACTGCCACCTATGGAGGTTTCCCTTATAGGTGGCAGTTGCTTTTATAGGCAAAGCGCGGAAGGGGAGTACTGGACCAGCCAGCAACATCCTTCCGCGCTTCGTTGTGTCTGTTAGTGGGCTTCGAGCCAATTCTTGCCCTCACCGCAATCTGCCTCGAGGGGAACGCTCATCTTATAAGCTCCTTGCATTTCTTCGATGACGATGCGTTTCACCTTATCAAACTCATCGGTCGGAACGCTGAAGTTCAATTCATCATGCACCTGCAACATCATGCGGGCCTTGCAGCCTTCAGCATCTAAGCGCTGTTGCACGCGAATCATAGCAATTTTGATGATGTCTGCCGCCGTCCCTTGGATGGGTGCATTCACGGCATTTCGCTCCGCGTAGCCGCGCACCACGGCATTGCGGCTGTTGATGTCGGGGAGGTAGCGACGGCGGCCGAACTCCGTCTCGATATAGCCTTTCTCCCGCGCAGTGTCCACGGCCTTTGAGATATAGTCCTTTATCTTCGGATACATCTCAAAATAAGAGTCGATGAGTTCCTTGGCCTCTGTACGCGATACGTCCATACGTTCAGCCAAACCGAAAGCACTAATACCGTAGATGATACCAAAATTAGCCGTCTTGGCCTTCCGGCGTTCGTCCTGGCTGATGTCCTTAATGTCCTTGTGGAAGATACGGGCGGCCGTGGCTGCATGTACGTCATGGCCAGCATTGAAAGCCTCAATCATGTGCTCATCTCCACTCAAATGGGCCATAATTCTAAGCTCTATCTGGGAGTAGTCGGCCGAGAAAAAGATTTCTCCCGCCTCGGGGATAAAGGCCTTACGAATTTCGCGACCATCTTCGCCGCGCACAGGGATATTCTGCAAGTTCGGATTGGAAGAACTGAGGCGTCCTGTGGCCGTAACGGCCTGATTGAAAGAGGTATGGATGTGTCCTGTGGCAGGATTGATGAGTTTGGGGAGGGCTTCAACATAGGTGGAAAGAAGCTTCTTGAGTCCGCGATAATCCAGTATCTTCTGCACGATAGGATGCTTCGAATGGAGATCACGCAGCACCTCCTCACTGGTGGAATACTGCCCGCTCTTGGTTTTCTTGACCTTTTCAGAGAGTTTCAGTTCGCCGAAAAGCACTTCTCCCACCTGTCGTGGAGAGTTGATAGTGAATTCGTGTCCCGCCAATTCGTAGATGTCTTTTTCTAAAGTCTGAAGGCGCGCCGTAAAGTCATTTTCCACTTCCTTCAAGGTATCAGTGTCGAGCACAACCCCGTTGCGCTCCATTCGCGCTAAGACGGGCATCAGTGGCATCTCTATGTTTTGGAACACTTCTTCAAGGCTATTTTTGCGCAACTCTTCCGCCAGTGGTTTCATCAAGCGTAGCGTTACGTCGGCGTCCTCGCAGGCGTATTTATAAATATCCTTCGGCTCGAGGTCTCCCATGTTTTTCTGACCGCGTCCTTTAGGGCCAATCAGTTCTTCAATGTGGATGGTTTTATAGTTGAGGTATATCTCAGCCAGATAATCCATATTGTGGCGAAGTTCGGGCTGTATGAGATAGTGAGCCAGCATTGTGTCGAAAAGAGGGCCGGAGAGATGAATACCATAATTGGCCAGCACCGTGAGGTCATACTTGAGATTTTGCCCGACTTTCAAAATTTTCGGGTTCTCATACACCGGGCGGAAAATCTCAAGGATTTTTTTAGCTTTCTCTGTTTCACGTGAAACGGGAACGTACCAAGCGCGGAAATCCTCTGTTGAAAAGCTCAATCCCACTAATTTGGCGTCCAACGCCTCTATGGAAGTGGTCTCCGTGTCTAGACTGAAAATTTCATTTGTCAATAAAAAGTTGGCTAATTCCTTTGCTTCCGTTTCATTATCAACTAGTTTGTATTCGTAAGATAGGTTTTCTAATCGCGAAAAGAGGCGTTCAGAATCATCTCCTTTATCTTCGGTCGGTTCTGAGCCAAAGAGAGAGAGCTCAACGGGAGCAGATTTCGAGGATTTTTGAGGTCCGTCGAGTTTTGTGAGGAAAGAGCGAAATTCGAGCTCAGTAAAAATTTGGCGCAAAGCTTCTTTGTCCGGCTCTTCTATTTTGAATTGTTCAAAGTCGTATTGGAGTGGTACGTCGGTCTTGATTGTTGTCAGGACTTTCGAGAGTTTGATTTCGTCGACGTGTTCTTCTATTTTTTTTCTTACTGCTCCCTTCAGTTCCGAACTATGTGCGATGATGTCCTCGCAAGATCCGAATTGCTGGAGTAGGGTAGTGGCTGTTTTTGGGCCAACGCCAGGGCAGCCCGGTATGTTGTCGGCAGCATCACCCATTAGTGCGAGATAGTCGATGACTTGTAGCGGCGACTGCAAGCCATATTTCTCACACACCTCTTGAGGGCCAAGAATTTCCCACGGAGCATTGCCGTGGCCCGGGCGTTGCATCAGCAAGTTGGGTTCTACAAGTTGGGCATAGTCCTTATCGGGCGTAATCATGCGCACCTCGTAGCCCTCCCGCACTGCGGCTTTCGCCATCGTTCCGATAACGTCGTCGGCTTCGAAACCAGGCACTTCCAAGATGGGAATACGGTAGGCCTTGATGAGGTCCTTGATGATGGGTACAGCCCTTTTGATGTCCTCCGGCGTGGCCTCACGTTGTGCCTTGTATTCGGGGAAGAGTTCGTGGCGGAACGTATGTCCTGCGGGGTCGAAACCGATGGCCAAGAGATCGGGTTGCTCCTTTTGTAGCACCTCGTTGAGGGTAGTCAAGAATCCGAATATGGCACTCGTGTTTTGGCCTTTGGAATTGATGCGCGGACTACGGATGAGACCATAGTAGGCGCGATAAATCAGCGCGTAGGCGTCGAGGAGATAGAATTTCTTCATTGCTGTGCTTTGTTTGTTGCAAATATAGCAATTTCGGCCCTACTCACCTCTTTTCCCACCTGCCTAAATCCCACCTCCCTCTCTGCTTTATAGCTTTCCCCGCACGCTTTTTGTTTCGTTTTCTTTATCATAAAAAGTTTTTAATTTAATGTATCCGTGCCGATTGCAGATATAATATCGTTCGCAATCACGATTAAATTAGTATTTTTGCGATTCAAAATGTGCATACTAATGGACCAACTATCACTTATCCGCAAACCGATTGAAAACGAGCTGAAGGAATATAAAGTTTTATTTGACAGCTGTTTCACTCACGAGGACGAATATCTTAACGCCGCCTTGCAGTATGTAGGCAGTAGGCAGGGGAAGATGATGCGTCCCATTCTCGTTTTGCTTGTAGACCGCGAATTTGGTCCTGTTCGTGAAGCTACACTTCGTTCGGCCGTAGCCCTTGAGTTGCTACACACTTCCAGTTTGATTCACGATGATGTTGTTGACGAAAGCGGTAAACGCCGCGGACACGCCAGTGCGAATGCCATTTATGGCAACAAGGTGGCAGTGCTCGTGGGCGACTATATCTTGGCCGCAACGCTTCATCAAACTGACAAAGGATGTGCGCATTGTGGATATTATAGCTCTCTTGGGCGGGACGCTCTCCGAGGGAGAAGTGCGCCAGTTGGCCAATATCCGTAGCGAGGTGAGCACGGAAGAAGCTTATTTTCATATCATTCAGCGCAAGACAGCGGCCCTCTTTACGGCTTGTGCGCGTCTGGGAGCATTGAGTGCCGGAGCGCCCGAATCGCTTGCCGAGGAGATTTCCAAATTTGCTGAAATCGTGGGCGTTTGTTTCCAAATCCGCGACGATATTTTCGACTATTACGAGGATTCTAATATAGGGAAACCTACGGGAAATGACATGGCCGAGGGGAAGCTCACACTGCCGGCTATTTATGCTGTCAATCACACCGAGCGTCAAGACGTTCGCGATTGGGCCGCAAAGGTGAAGGCAGGGACAGCCACGCGCGAAGAAATATCGAATCTCGTGGAATATACCAAGCAAGCTGGCGGCATCGACTATGCGCGGGACACTATGGAACGTATGCGCACAGAGGCCTTGGGCATCTTGGATAATTTTCAAAATGCGGAGGTTCGCGAAGCCCTTCTGCGCTATCTCGACTTTACGATAGGTCGCGATTTATAAGTTATTTCTTGACTTTTTATAGGATTCGTGAGGCAGTAAAAAAGCTTTGTCACAGTCTTGCTCAATCGTCCTCTACAATACTCTTATTCCCTCCAAAAATACAATAAGGATGTCAGCCGACATCCTTATTGTGTGAACTGACATCCTTATTGCGTCAGCTGACACAATAAGGATATTTTTCCCCATCTTTAAGGTGTTGAAATATAGCCTTTTGCAATGTGTATTTTTCCTTGTTTCGCTACGTGGTGGCAGACTTTGATTCTCGTAAAAACAAAGTATCCGCAACCTCTCCTTTAGGAGGTTGCGGATACTTTTTAAGCTATAATTTTGACAGAGGTTTAGAATTTCTCGAATTCTTCACCTGTTACTGCCGTCAATAGGCGTGATGCCAGAGAGCTGGTTCCGATGCGGAAAAGGCCGGCCTTTATCCATTCTTCGCCTAAGACCTCACGAACGATGGTATAGTAGAGAACTGCATCTTTAGGGGTAGAAACGCCGCCAGAGGCCTTAAAACCGACCATACGGCCTGTTTCATTATAGTATTCCTTAATGGCTTGACACATAACGTAAGCTGCCTCGGGAGTTGCCGATACGGGAGTCTTGCCTGTGCTGGTCTTGATGAGGTCTGCACCAGCGTACATGGACAGGATGCTTGCGCGCTTGATGTTGGCAGCTGTTTTGAGTTCGCCCGTCTCAAGGATAACCTTCAATGGCACTTCGCCGCACACGGCCTTGATTTCTTCAATCTCGTCGACACAAGTTTCGTAGTCGCCTTGAAGGAAGGGACCTACAGAGAGTACCATGTCGCACTCTTCTGCACCGTCTTTGATGGAGAGAGCAGTCTCGGTGGTCTTGATTTCTATAAACGTTTGTGAAGAAGGGAAACCGCCTACAACGCAGGCTGCTTTGGTGCCTTCCACTTCAAGACTCTTGGACACGATGTCCACAAAGCGAGGATAGGTGACAAGTGCAGAAAAGGGTGGGAGGTCAGGGTGGTTTTCGGCCACTTTATTATACTTCTCCACCATGGCCAGTACGCTCTCGTCGGAGTCGTTGCAGGTGAGCGTGGTTAGCTCAATGGTGCTCAACAAATAGCGGAGCACTTCTGGGGTGTTGTACTGAGCTGATTTCTCCTCGAGGAGCTTCTCTACGGCAGCTTTTACCGCATCGTCGTTGAGCTGTAGGTCGTATTTCTGAAATGCTTGTTCGTACTTGCTCATGTTTGCAGTTTGGCTTGCATCTTTCTGGATATGCAAATTTTTTTCGGGCATATTTTTTTGATTTTAATGATTAGATGTTAGTTTGGGATTATTCTTGTGTCGCGTAGCATCGCGGCGTGTTTTCTTTTCCATATTGCGCTCAAAAGCCTCTGTGAGGTTCACCCCTGTCTGATTGGCTAAGCAGAGCAATACCCATAGGACATCGGCCATCTCATCGGCAGGGTCTTGTGATTCGCCCGCTTTGAAACTTTGGTCGCCATATTTGCGGCTAATGACACGGGCCAGCTCGCCCACTTCTTCCGTAAGGCATGCCATGTTCGTAAGTTCGGAGAAATAGCGCACGCCATACTCTTTGATCCATTTGTCCACAGTTGCCTGTGCTTCTTCTAATGTCATATATTCTTTGCTTGGAGATGTTTAGAAAAGAGTTTGATTAACAGAGTGTTGAGAGTGATTTTCTCTTGTTTTAGATTCTTTTCTTCTATCTTATTCTTTGTTCTTCGTGTCCATACAAATAGTTACTGGCCCATCATTTAGGAGTTCTACTTTCATATCTGCCCCAAAAACACCTGTTTCCACCTGATTTCCAATGGCTTCTGAAAGGCGTTGACAGAAATATTCGTAGAGAGGCACGGCGATGTCATGACCAGCGGCGCGCAGATAGGAGGGACGGTTGCCTTTCTTGTAGCTTGCCATCAGTGTGAACTGGCTCACAACGAGTGCGTTACCTCCAATGCTGACGATGTCGCGGTTCATGACGCCTTCCTCATCATCGAAGATGCGCAACCCGGCTGCCTTTTTTGCTAACCAGTCGGCATCTGCTTCGGTGTCTGAAGGCTCAATGCCGAGGAGTATAAGAAATCCTTGTTGGATGCTGCCGTGCACGCAACCATCTATGGTTACGGAGGCGTGAGAAACTCTTTGAATGACTGTTCGCATAATATTGTTAGCAAATGTACAAACTTATTCGTGATTTTCCTTATTGGAGTGGAGGTTTTCAAATAGTTTCTGCCCTTTTGCGCGCCCTACAACCACTTGCAGTTGCTGCAAGCTGGCTTCTTTGATACGTTTCACGGAGCCGAAAGTCTTGATGAGAAGCTCTCTGGTCTTTGCGCCCACGCCTGGAATGGTATCAAGTTCTGATTTGGTCTGACGTTTCGAGCGTTTTTGCCTGTGGAAGGTGATGGCGAAGCGGTGTACTTCGTCCTGCATACGTGTGAGCAGGCGGAAAAGTTCGCTGTTGGCCTTCATTCCTACGCTCTTGGGAGGAAATCCAAAAAGGAGCTCGCGTGTGCGGTGATGATTGTCTTTGGCCAAGCCTGCTATGGGGATGTTGAGGCCTAAGGCGTCTTCCACCACTTCGCGTATAACTTCCATCTGACCTTTTCCGCCGTCGGCTATAATCAGTTCGGGCAGTTTCTTTCCCTCTTCTTTGAGTCGGCTGTAGCGGCGGAAAACAACTTCTTTCATGGAGGCGTAATCATCAGGTCCTACCACGGTTTTGATGTTATATTTGCGGTATTCTTTCTTACAAGGTTTTAGTTTTTCAAAGACCACGCAAGCTGCCACGGCATCTTCGCCCTGGATGTTAGAATTATCGAAGAGTTCGATGTGGTAGGGGAGTTTTTCCAGCCCTAAATCGCGTTGAATTTCTTTCATGAGGCGCACAGATTTTTGTTCTGGATTGAGCTTCTCTGCTTGCTTCAGACGATCGAAGCGATATTGCTTTACGTTTAGTTTCGATAAGTCGAGCAATTTCTTTTTGTCGCCGCGTTGTGGGATAGTCTGTAGGGCGTAGTCGTCGGGTAAGTCTACGTGAAACGGTACAATAATCTCTTTACTGTCGCTCTCATAGCGGTCGCGCATCTCAACAATGCCCATCGCCAGCAGTTCCTCGTCCGTTTCGTTGAGTTTCTTCTTGTATTCAAAAGTGAAAGCCTGCACGATAGCACCATTCACCACGTGTAGGTAGTTGATATAAGCCAGCTTTTCCTCGCTTTCAATATTGAAAACGTCTATATTATAGAGAATGTCGCTGATCACTTGGCTCTTTGCGCGGTAGTTCTCTATCATTATATATTGCCGCTTGACGAGTTCTGCCTCCTCAAAACGTAGTTCTGCGGCCAAGGCCATCATTTGTTCTTTCATCTTTCGCGCCACTTCGGCCGTATTGCCTTTCAGAATCTCACGACAAGCCTCGATGTTGTTGATATAGTCTTGTCGGCTCTGACGCCCTACGCATGGGGCTAAACATTTATGTAAGTGGTATTCCAAACACACTTCGTACTTGCCTGCCTCTATTCCTTCGCGCGTCATAGCCGTGTGGCACGGCCGGGGCTTGTAGAGGTCTTTGCAGAGGTCCCATAGAGCGTACATTGTGGGCGTATGGCTGTAAGGACCGAAGAATTGTGCGCCTTTGCCCATCCTTTTCCTCACTCTGACGAGCCGAGGTAGGTATTCGTTGGTAATGGCCAGCGATGGGTAGGTCTTATCGTCTTTGAGCAGGACATTATAGTGCGGCTTGTATTTCTTGATGAGTTTGTTCTCCAGAAGTAATGCGTCTTCCTCCGTGTCTACGACAATGTAGCGAATATCCCGAATCTTTGGCACTAAAAACTGTGTCTTGTAGGTTTGCTTTGGATTGTTGAAGTACGAACTTACGCGACGCTTCAAATTCTTAGCTTTACCTACATATATGATAACTCCTTTCTCGTTGAGATACTGATAGCATCCGGGAGAGTCTGGGAGGCTCAGAACGATACCTTTGAGGTATTCGTCGATTTTAGCACGTTCTTCTTTTTTCATATAAGAGAATTTCTAACCGGTATGGACTGAATCGGACCTGCGGTACAGCGAGCGTACGGCAGGTCCGTTGTGATTGTTGAGTAGAGCGGATTTCTTGTCAGTATTTACCGACGAACGGTGACTAGGGTAGTGATGTCCTTATCTGCCCCTAATGTCTCGCGTCCGTGTAGGCCTTCCATGGCCAATTCAATAAGGAAGTTGATGTATATCTTCTTCGGTTTGAAATGTGCACAAAGATTGTAAACAGCTTGCATACTTCCGCCCGTTGCCAGAAGGTCATCGTGGATTAGCACGATATCTCCTTCTTCGATGGCATCCGTGTGAATCTCAATCGTGTCGTAGCCGTATTCCTTTTTGTAGGAGGCCTTGCAGGTTAGTGCAGGGAGCTTGCCCGGTTTGCGGGCCATAACGAAGCCGGCCCCTAATTCGCTCGCCAGAATTCCGCCCATGACGAATCCGCGCGACTCAACGCCGACGACCTTGGTTATACCTTTGTCTTTATAGATACGTACTAATTCTTCTTTCATCTCCTTCACGCAATCGGGATTCTTAAATAGCGTGGAGACATCTTGAAACTGTATTCCAGCCTTTGGGTAGTCGGGAATGTTTCGCAGGTTGTCAAGTAACAACTTCTCGTTCATAATTTCCTTTATTTCTTGAGGTTTCTAAAGATTTGTTTCACGTGGAACTGAATAGAAATACACCTTTTTATCGACATTATCTGCCTAATAGTACCAAGAGTACACTAATATCTGAAGGGGATACTCCTGGGATTCGGCTGGCTTGTCCGAGTGTTGTGGGCTGTAAGGCTGTTAATTTCTGTCGAGCTTCTGTTGATAGGGAGTTTATTTCCTCGTAGTTGAAATTGCCTTTTATTTTAATGACCTCCAAACGTTGCATTTTTTCAGCCAATTGTTTCTCTCGTTCGATGTATCCGGAATATTTCATTTCTATTTCTGCTGCTTCGGCAATCTCTTCTTTTTTATCGCCGAAACTATCGATGAGTTCTTTCAATTTATCTATTTCTTCGGACAATAAAGAGAGATTGAGCTCGGGGCGCACTAAAAGATCGAAAAGTTTGCATCCGCGCTGCAATGGGGTGGAGTTATGTTGCTCTAAGAACGCGTTGATTCTATCTATCTTTATGGGGTAGTTGTGACAGAAAGAGATGATTTCATCGATGTTTTTCTGTTTCTTTTCCCAGATAGAGGTGCGCTCGGGTGTGGCAATTCCCAGGCGCGATGAAATAGGGGTGAGTCGAGCATCGGCATTGTCTTGGCGCAGCAGAATACGGTATTCAGCACGCGAAGTAAACATACGGTAGGGTTCATCCACTCCTTTTGTTACAAGGTCGTCCACCAAAACGCCGATGTAAGCTTCGTCGCGGTGGAGAGTTAAGGCTTCGCCGCCGCTGCATTTAAGTGCGGCGTTGATACCAGCAAGCAAGCCTTGTCCAGCTGCCTCCTCGTAACCAGTCGTACCGTTGACTTGTCCGGCAAAGAACAGACCGTCTACCTTTTTCGATTCCAACGAATGTTTTAGTTGGGTAGGGTCGAAGAAATCATACTCGATGGCGTAGCCAGGCCGATAAAGTTTTACATCGCGGAAGCACGGAATTTGTTTCAGAGCTTGCAGCTGGATATCCATGGGCAGACTTGATGAGAAACCGTTTAGGTATAGCTCGTTGGTTTCTACTCCTTCTGGTTCGAGGAATAAGGGGTGGCTTTCTCTGTCGGGGAATACTACCAGTTTAGTCTCGATACTCGGGCAATAGCGCGGGCCGATACTTTGGATTTGTCCGTTGTAGAGAGGAGAATCTGCTAGTCCTGAGCGCAGAATCTTGTGAACTTCTTCGTTTGTATTACACGTCCAACAAGGAAGCTGCGGTAATTTGCGTTGTGGACCGAGATAGGAAAAGCGATGATAGTCGGTTTCACCGGGTTCTAAGCCCATTTCCTCCAAATGTACCGAACGTTTATCGATACGTACGGGAGTACCTGTCTTCATGCGAGCTTTACGTATGCCGAAATGCTCGATAGATTCGGTTAAAAACTTTGAAGCCGGTTCGGCGCACCTTCCGCCTTCCACCTTGCTGCGTCCGATGTGCATCAGACCATTCAAGAACGTTCCCGCAGTAATGACCACGGCGCGGGCATGAAGCACGACATCCCAAATAGTACGTACGCCCGTGATTTGTCCGTTTTCAACGAGGATTTCGCGGGCTTCATCCTGCCAAATGTGCAGGTTGGGTGTATTCTCCAATAGGATGCGCATTTCCTGTATGTATCGTGCGCGGTCGCACTGTGCACGCGGACTCCACATGGCAGGACCTTTGGAGCGGTTGAGCATTCGGAATTGTATGGCCGAGGCATCTGTCACGATGCCCATCAAGCCTCCCAGCGCATCCACTTCGCGCGCAATCTGCCCCTTGGCGATGCCACCGATGGCTGGATTACACGACATTTGTGCAATTTTGTTCATATCCATTGTCACCAAGCAGGTCTTCGCCCCCATGCGGGCAGCAGCGTTGGCCGCCTCACATCCAGCGTGGCCCGCTCCAATGACAATGACGTCGAAATTAAATTCTGCGTTCATTCAGTTACTTTTCTTTCAGCCCGCAAAAATACGAAAAATACGCGATTATGTGAAAGTCAGAGCATTATTAGTCAGAACCCCACCATACTCTTATCCTCTCTTTGAAGGTAAGTGATGGCGGGGCTCGTAAGGAAGTTGCACGAATGTTTTATCTTATGAGAATCTTTTGATTTTGCTTCAAATAAAGTCCTGGAGTTTGTGGATGACTGATGCGGAGACCTTGTAACGTGTACCAGCTACTATCTGCTGTCGAGGTCGATAGAGAGACGATGCCAGAAGTAGGCGATAGAAATGTTTTCAGTGCAGAAAGTGCTGAAGTGGCCCTCCCTGTACGATTATCGAATAAGGGAGCATTGTACCAAGAGTCTGTCACACGGTGTGACGTCCAATCCAATCCGTTTTCGTTGGCTTCTGGAAACCACCAATATAGTCCGTTTACGTTTTGATGTTTATGAAGAGTAGAGATTAGATCCTCTGTGAAGTGTTCTTGTCCTGCATCAGAGTAGGGATAAGTACTCGTCAAATCGTAGGTAGTTCCGCCTACAGGCCAAGCATAGGGATAGCCCGTTTCGACAATCATGATTTTCTTATCGCCAAACTTGTTTTCAAGTGCCGTTAGAGCCTTATCTAACGAAGAGAGAGTACCATGATAAGCAGGATAATAGCTCAATCCGATGATATCATAATCGACTCCCGCTTCAGCCATTTTCTGATAGAAGTTTTCTTGCACATTGGGTTGCAAAGTCCGTTCTGTGTGGAGGATTATCTTTGCTTGCGGGCAAATTTCTCGGCAAGCCTGCCCCGCTCGTTTTAGTAGAGTGGTGAAGCGTGCCCAATTTGCTGTGTTGCCGATGTAGCATCTATGATCTTGTGAACCTTCTTTTCCCCAGAGCATACCATAGCTAATTTCATTGCCTGTTTGGATGAAATCAGGTGTCGCACCAATCTTCACGAGTTCTTTAAGTACGTTCGCAGTATATTTGTAGATTTCCGTGTAGAGTCCTTCATCGTTCAACTGTTCCCAGTCCTTTGGTGTCCATTGTTTGGCAGGATCAGCCCAAGAGTCGGAGTAGTGGAAGTCAAGTATCAGTGACATTCCCGCGGTTTTGATGCGTTTAGCGAGCTTTTTGACAAACTCCATGTTTTGACAAACCCCCTGTCCCTTATCTGTTGCCGAGGCATTTTCTGGATTAACAAAGAGGCGCACACGCATAGAGTTGAGTCCTTGTTGTTTGAAGAAAGCGACGACATCCGTCACAGGGCGGCCATCATGGTCGAAATATTTCGCCCCATTCTGCTCATATTTGGGCAGAAGCGAGATGTCGCCACCTACATATTCTTGGGCTGATAGGCTATTAGCGCAGAGAAATGCAGCTGCTAAAAACTTGAGAATTTTCATAAAAGCTTAATTTTTATTGACAGGCAAATGTAGTAAAAACTATACATGTCGGAAGAAAATCTCTAGATAGATTTGTTGTGCCACTTCTTCTCTCTTCTCGATTGTGATGTTTTGGACTATAAGCAGAAGGTTTGAATAGAGAGTTTCTTTCGTTTAAATGTTGGAGTATGTTTTACTTTTTTCAAGCTCTGTGTGTGAGAAATTGCGGGCTAAGATTATTGCTATTTTGTGCAAAAAGTGCCAAATGATGCTTTTCTATAGGGTGTGCTTTGCTACAATAAGGGCGTCAGCTGACACAATAAAGAAGCCAGCTGACAGAATAAGGATGTCAGCTGGCGCAATAAGGAAAACGACGAGTTTGAGAGGTGTATGTAAGGCTGTTTTTGTTCTAAGAACTTATGCCTTGCGTGGAAAATATTTAGAATTTGAGTTCGCCATCGTAGGAGATAGACTGGCGATTGACCGGCAGTACATACAAATCAAAACGACCATTGTCGAAGATGTTGAGTGTGTATTTGAAGAAATCTTCTGCAGTACGCACTGAGATGTAGATGGTGGTGCAATTTTTCTTCTTCCGAACTTGCTGAAAACTTTCCATTTTCTGTTCGAAATCCAACGCGTTACCCATATTGTAGGACGAATGATAGACAGCTCCGAAATAAGGAAGATAGCTGCGCAACGTATCGCCTTTAACTTCCAGAAAGAACTCTCCACCAACGTATTTGCTCGATGCACTGACAGGGTACATATTATTGACGTTTAGTGTGAAATGCTTACTGTTGAGTACATTCTGCACAACCGTAGAAACTTGTTCCGCCTTTTCCGCACGTTTCTGTTCTGAAACACTCTGCGAAGCAGTGCAAGCCGTAAGGAAAGCCATCAGAGCAAGCAGTACGAGCGTATGGCTTATTATGTTATTTTTCTTTCTCAGCATCATTGTAAGTTTTAGTGTGAATATGCGAATATAAAAAAACTCTTTGGTAGTGACCAAAGAGTAAGCTGTTTTTACAGATAATTTCTGTTTGTTTAGTTTTCTTACGAATCCGTTTAAGTGGTTTATTATCAGTTTGATATGTCCTGTTTGTGGTAGTGGTGTGAGGGCTTATTTTAGCAGTCGATACATACCGCCTGGAAGCACTTTGATGATGCCGCGTAATTCCATAGATAGGAGCAGCGTGTTGACTTTATTGAAAGGGAGCGCCGTTGCTGTGACAAGGTTGGAAATCGTGTGAGGGCGCCCATCTGCAAGACTTTTGCAGATACATTCCTCTTCGGGTGAAAGTTCAGGGAAAAGCTCGCGCTGAATGGGTTGCAGTGTTTTCGGTTGCGTCCATTGCAGTGCCAGCGTGATATCCTCGGCCGATGTGACCAATTGTGCCGTTTGTTGTGCGATGATACGGTTGCAGCCCTCGGAATAAGGGTCGCCAATACGACCAGGATAAGCAAAGACATCGCGGTTGTAGTTCTGCGCCAGATGTGCCGTGATGAGTGCGCCGCCTTTTGCCGCACTTTCTACAACGATCGTGGCATCCGCAATGCCTGCTATAATGCGGTTGCGACGCACAAAGTTGCCCTTGTCTGGCTTCGTGTTGGAAGGATATTCTGTGAGCAGTCCGCCCGCTTCTAACATGCGTATAGCCGTGTCGCGATGGGAGGCAGGGTAGATGCGGTCTAAGCCGTGCGCCAAGACACCTATTGTGGGTAATTTATACTCTAAGGCGTTGCGATGAGCGTGGATGTCGACGCCATAAGCAAGGCCGCTGACGATGAGCGTGTTGGGCAAAAGGCGCGCCAGGTCTTGCAAAAGGTGGCGGCAGAGGTCTTTACCGTATTCCGTGATATGGCGCGTCCCCACGACCGATAAGATGTGCGGCACATTGAGCTGTGCTGTTCCGCGATAGAAAAGGAGCAGCGGAGCATCGGCACAATTGCGCAAACGCTCGGGATAGTCCGCGTCATCAAAGCCTAGGATGCGTATGGACTTACTTTGGCAGTATTCCGCCTGCTGTTCCGCCCATTTGAAAGCTTCGGGCGCGTTTTTTAGCGCAGCTTGGAGTTTTTCCGGAGCATCTTTGCCGCTTTCGAAAACAGCCTGCGCCGAACCAAATTTTTGATAAGCCTCCAGCGCTTGCGCTTGGCTACAGCCACGCAAGCGAGAGAGGGCGAGAAGGAAATGTTGTTCGTTCATAGAGGTCAGAAAAGGAAAACCGTGTTTTGAAGTAGTGGCGTGGAGTTAAGGAACGAGTTGTTGGAGTTCCTCACAGTCGCCCAGACGGCCGTTTACTATAGCAACCACCGTGGTTTGGGCTTTCAAGCACAATTGGCGGTCGGGGAGGCGCAACAGTTGCTGTTCAAAAACGTATTTGATGCCTTCTCTGCGAACAGAGAGCTGTGAGAGAAATTCATCGCCTGGTCGGAGTGGTGTTTTGAATTGCATTTCTAAACGAGCTACCACGGTGTCGATGCCGCGGCGATGCAACTCGTCGAAAGCAAGTCCGCGCGACCGAATGAATTCATTACGCGTGTGTTCAGTATAGTGCTGATAGTTGGCGTTATTAACGATGCCTTGAATGTCGCATTCATAATCGCGCACTTTTATTCTAAGTTCAAAGATAGGAGTCATAATGATAGAATGTTTTATGGAGTTTTGCGTAAATATTCTGTGCCGAAGCGGCAGCGGATACAATTGCGTTTATCGCAGTATTCCCGCTTCAGCTGGATGAGAGCTTGAGAGTCGGCCGCATTGCGTACAGGAAGTCCTGCTGCTGTCCAAGAGCGCGTGATGAAATTGTGCTCTGCTCGCGTCTCTTCCAAGAGGTTGAAAGCGCGTTCACAAAGGCTTTCATCGAGACGTTCCTTTCCGTAGGTGAAGAGCAGCGGAGCAACGGTGTTGATGATAATCAAATCGAGACTGGCATTTTGCAACTGCTTCGGGTTCTCAACGGAATCGGTGCCGAAGGTGTAGTGACGCCGCCAATAGTCCGTTGCTTCAGCGCGCAACAGGGAGCGAAGGCTGTTCAGATTACGTGTTTCAAGGATTCGGGAGAAGTTGACGCCTTGCCGGAAGTAGAGATCTACAAGTTGCGACAAGCGAACGTGGGGAAAGTTTTGTGGGCGGAGTCGGAGAAACTTCCAATGGTGGAAATCCATTGGCGTAAGTGAGAACTTGTGCTTTAGAAAGGCGTATTCCTTTTGCAGACGGCAAAAATAATCATCCCGACGCTCTTGCGCCACTGCTGCATCGTCCAGCAAACCTGCTTGTCCGAAAAAGAAAGCCTCCACCTGGAACACATTATCACGGTGTTTCCCAACCGCACTTGGCTCAATGAGAAACGCCCATTCCTCGAAAGCTTCCGAATTAACCGAAAAACCAAAGTTGCGAGCTAAGGCAATGAAGAATGTACGCTCCCAATCTTTGCACGTGCGTTGTAGATAGCCGCGCAGGCGGTTCGTTTTGTCCTCCAAGCGCTCAGCCGTCAGAGCAGCCAACCATGCGTGTTTCTTGATATCGGGGAGGTGAGGAATGATGCGATAGCAGGGAGGAAAAGTGTCTTCGTGAAGCAGTTCTTCATAGTTGCGGAGAATCTCGGGCGGAACCGTAAGTACAAGTTGGGGCAAGGATTTACCGTCGAGCGTAAGTGCCTGCTCATCGGCAACGGAAACCACATGGAGCACTACGTTGTTGTATGCAGCGTCCTGCTGGTGCTGATGTCGAAACCAATCCGAAGCACGTTCGTGAATTTCCACATTTCCCACCCACAATTGCCCGCCTATTTTCACTTTTGCGTTAAAGAAGTCGGGGCCAGCATTGAAGTTGTGTAGACCGGGATCTATGATGTCAACCTCGGCGCCGTCTTCCGTGTGCAACGTTCCGAGAGGGTAGATTCGGTGTTGCCAAACGTAATGGAGCAATTTTTCCATATTTGTGTCCATACTGGTTTAAACGAACAAAGGTAAGGACTTTTCTCGGAACGTGCAAGTATGCTTACTTCCGCCTTTTTCTGCTCACGAGGTAAGGTTTTCTCCCTGCAGGTGAGAAAAAAGATTGAAATTGTCAATAATTCAAGACAAAAGAGAAAGTAGACACAATACTTCCGTTGATAATTTATTTTGTACTTCCTTATTATAGGTGTACCTTTGCCACGATTACAAAAGACATTGATTTGAAGACATTTGAAGAACTCGGCGTTTCGGAGGCTATCCGTCGCGCTGTGGAAGAACTGGGATACGAACAACCTATGCCCGTTCAAGAAGAAGTGATTCCCTATCTTTTAGGCGAGAACAACGACGTGATTGCACTTGCTCAAACGGGAACGGGTAAGACGGCAGCATACGGGCTGCCCATTTTGCAAAAGGTGAATCCCAGTAGCCGATCTACGCAGGCAATAGTGCTAAGCCCCACGCGTGAGCTCTGCCTGCAGATTGCAGACGATTTGAAAGACTATTCCCGCTATATCGACGGTCTCTATGTGCAGGCTGTTTATGGCGGTGCCAGTATCGACAGTCAGATACGTGCACTGAAAAAAGGAGTGCAGGTTATTGTGGCTACACCTGGTCGCTTGATCGATTTGATGAATCGAGGTGTAGCTCGTTTGGACGAAGTACAGAACGTGGTGCTTGATGAAGCCGATGAAATGCTCAATATGGGCTTCTCGGAGAGTATTGATGCTATTCTTGCGGGAGTGCCTGAGGAGAGAAACACGCTGTTGTTCTCGGCCACGATGAGCAAAGAGGTGGAAAAGATTGCAAAGAACTATCTCCACAACCATAAAGAAATTGTTGTCGGTTCCCGTAATGAGGGGGCCGAGAAGGTCAATCATATCTACTACATGGTGCAGGCGCGCGATAAATATGCGGCACTGAAGCGTGTGGTGGACTATTATCCGCGTATCTATGCTATAGTGTTCTGTCGGACGCGTATGGAGACGCAGGAGGTGGCCGATAACTTGATTCGCGACGGCTATAATGCCGAGGCGCTTCATGGCGACTTGAGCCAGGCGCAGCGCGACCTGACGATGCAGAAGTTCCGCCAACATACCATTCAGTTGCTTGTGGCAACCGACGTAGCTGCTCGCGGTTTGGACGTGGACGATCTGACGCACGTTATCAACTACGGATTGCCCGACGACATTGAGAGCTACACTCACCGCAGCGGCCGAACAGGGCGTGCAGGTAAGCGAGGTACGAGTATCTGTATCATCCACCAGCGCGAGAAAGGGAAAGTGCGCGCCATAGAGCGTATTCTGGGTAAAGAGTTCGAGGTTGGCGTTCTGCCGGAGCCCAAGGAAATTTGTACCAAACAGCTCTATCACGTTATCGACCGCTTGGAACATCAGGAGGTCGACGAAAACGAAATTGCACCCTTCATGCCCGAAGTGCTTCGCAAGCTCGATTGGCTCACAAAGGAAGACCTCGTGAAGCGCGTTGTTGCAGACGCTTTCGGACAGTTCCTAAAATATTACGCCAACGCACCAGAAATCCTACAGCCGAAAGATCGTGGCGGCAAGCACGATGAAGGCGGCGGTTTCTCACGTCGTGGACGTCGTGAGGACGGACCACGCCGCGCCGAAGCAGGTTATACTCGGTTGTTTATCAATTTAGGGAAGCGCGATAATTTCTACGCTCGAGAAATCATCAACCTTATCAATCGCCATGTGAAAGGCAATGTGGAAATCGGACGTATTGATTTGACGCAGAATTGCTCTTTCTTCGAGGTTCCCGAAGGCGAGGCCGAAATCGTTCTCAAGAAGATGCGCCGCGCCAAGGTAGGCGATCGCCCCGTTGTAGTGGACAATGCCGATAGGGATGTTTCTGCCACAGAAGAACGCAGAGGACGTAAGCAAGCAGGAAAGGGACGTGGCGAGCGCGGTGCTCGTGGTGAACGTTTCGATAAGCCGCGTAAACGCCGCTCGGACGAAACTGCAGCGAAACGGCCGAAGAAGAAAGGTAACAAAGAAGCCGACTGGCGGAAATTTTTTGAATAAACATAACAAAACATGATAAGAAAACTCATTGTGGGACTCATCCTGTTGCTCGCTATACCAGCAGCAGCGCAGCATTTGCAAATGAAGGTTGGGGGCGGTTTTGCTTCCCATCATGCTGATGCCAAACTTGTTGGCGCTTTCAAAGCGGGCTTGGGTTATGAGATTGAACTTAGTCAGCACTTGACGGTGACGCCATGGCTCACAGCTTATGCTAAAGGCTGGAAGGACAAGGATCAAGTGGTGAAGTATTATGACGAGCAGGGCAATCCTATTCTTAATGCCGACGGCACACAGCGTACCGGCATAAAGAGCCGTACAACATCAGCTAATTATTTGGAAGTGCCCATCCTTTTCAACTACTATCTGCGCCTGGATGAGTCGCGCTATGTTGTTTTGAGTGCAGGACCTTATGCAGCTCTTGGTATCAACGGTCAGCAAAAGACGCGTGGAGATGCCGAACAAGAAGGTAGTCGCAAAGTGTTTTATAAGACTTCTACATTCAAAGGAGCAGGCATTCATCGCTTCGATGCGGGGCTGACGGTAGGAGTAGGCTATCAATTTCCCACTCATATCACCGTGGGCGTGGAAACAGATTTCGGCCTGCTTTCCTTTGATAAATCGGGTGCGCGCAACGTTTCTGGGCTCATTACTTTAGGCTATCAGTTCTAAATACCCTGTTAGTGGTATTGCAGCCCTATAAGAACAGCCCTACCTTTGCACTCGGATTCAAGGTGGAAGTTTTCCCCAATGAGTTATAGTAAATTTAAATTGTTATGTTCCAAAAATAGCCAGCGCGAGTGAGCGTTGGCTTTTGGTTTTTTATGCGGGTGTGCTTTCTTGTGCGGATTGTCGCAATCAGCTCTCCTCTTTTCCCTGTCATCTTCTATTGTTTCATGGTAAGCAAAAGAGAGATGTTGCTCATTCGTAAAGTGTTGATATATAAAGTAATAATGTGGGCCGTGTTTTTCCTTATTGCGTCAGCTGACACAATAAGGCTGTCAGTTCACGCAATAAGGCTGTCAGCTGACACCCTTATTGTATTTTTGAACAGCTCCTAATAAGGCTATCGGTCCCTTCTTTTTGTGGCTTCACCAAAAAGTTGTGCAGCAAAAAGGGTGGGAGGGGAAGAATGGGCGCAATAAGCAGAAACCCTTGTAAAAACCGCAAGAATCATTAAAACATACTAAAGGATTTGTCCGGTTCAGATAAAAAAGCCTATCTTGCGAGCCGAAACAATAAATCCAATGTACATAATGAAAATCAGAAGTATTCTTTTCCCTGTTTTAGCAGGTGCACTTATGCTGAGCAGTTGTGCCAGCAAGAAAGAGTTTGAGGCATTGAAAGCTGAAAATGCAGAGCTCAAACTGCAAAACCAAGACACTCGTATCAATTTGGCTGAGTGTAACGCGAATTCTAAGAATCTCCAAGATCGTCTGGCGGAAGAGCAGCGCCGCGTGGCAGATTTGCGCAAAGACTATCAGACGCTGCAAGGCTCGCTCGATAAGAGTTTGCAACAGAATAACCAAGGCAACATCAACATTTCGAAGTTGGTGGACGAAATCAACGCTTCCAATCGCTTCATCAAGCAGCTCGTTGAGGCTAAGACAAAGAGCGATTCACTGAATATGGTGCTCACCAATAATCTGACACGTTCGCTCAATCGCGACGAACTTCAGGAAGTGGATGTTCAAGTTCTCAAGGGCGTTGTTTACATCTCTCTGGCCGACAATATGCTCTACAAGAGCGGCAGTTATGAAATCAACGACCGCGCCAGTGAGACGCTTTCCAAGATTGCAAAAATCATCAAGGACTATAAGGACTATGATGTGCTCGTGGAAGGTAACACTGACCCTGTGCCCATTTCTCGCACCAATATCCGCAACAACTGGGACCTCTCCTGCCTCCGCGCCTCCAGCGTTGTACAGGCACTCCAGAATCAGTATGGTGTTAATCCAGCCCGTCTGACAGCTGCTGGTCGTGGCGAGTATAACCCCATCACCGCAAACGATTCTGACTTAGGCAAGCAGCGCAACCGCCGCACACAGATTATTATTACGCCGAAGCTCGATCAGTTTATGGATCTTATCGATAAAGCTCCAAACACTAACGAGTAAGAGAAACCTCATATCGGGTCAGTCCAAACAGAATGGGCTGACCCGATTTTTTTATTATGTCTTACTCTTGCCGAACTATACAAAAAGGGGAGTTTTACATAAAATAACAGTATTTATTTCTCCTTTTCTTGGTGGTGCGGAGAATAAGCGCTAACTTTGCAACGCAAAGTGGGAAAGATGTGGCATGAGCCTTTTGCGCTGCGCTATGTTTGCTCCACAAACACTGAGGATAGATTTGGCTGCTTGCAACCTCGTAAAAAGAATGCTAAAATGACCGACGGTTAAGTCCACAATGGTAATACCGTCTTGATGGATAAAGCGCCGACGGAGGGCGCTTATTTTTTTGTTCCCTCCGTAAGCCATCGCTACAGATTTATTCATTCTTACATTTCAAAAAAAACTATGTATTTATTCACTTCCGAATCGGTGTCTGAGGGACACCCCGACAAGGTGGCCGACCAAATATCGGACGCCGTGCTTGACGAACTGCTCGCTTTCGATCCCAGTTCTAAAGTAGCTTGCGAAACAATGGTGACGACCGGACAAGTAGTCGTTGCTGGGGAAGTAAAGTCAAACGCTTGGGCCGACTTGCAGACCGTGGCGCGCGACGCTATTGCCCATATTGGTTATACCAAAGCCGATTATAAATTCGACTCTGAAAGCTGTGGCATTTTCAGTGCCATTCACGAGCAGAGTGCCGACATCAATCGCGGTGTTGAGCGTGTTGATGCAGAAAATCAAGGTGCTGGCGACCAAGGTATGATGTTTGGTTATGCCAATAATGAGACCGACAACTACATGCCGCTGCCTCTCTCCTTGGCTCACGACTTGATGATTACGCTCTCCCGTATCCGCCGCGAGGGGAAGGTGATGACCTATCTCCGCCCCGATGCAAAGAGCCAAGTAACGGTGAAATACGACGATAGCGACCACGCCGTGGCCATCGACACCATTGTCATCTCTACGCAGCACGATGAGTTCATCTCCGCAGCCGAAGCTGGCAGTCAGGAGAAGGCCGATGAGCAGATGTTGGCAAGAATTCGTGAGGATGTTATCAATATCCTCATTCCGCGCACCATTGAAGAGCGTGTCAATACCCCAGAAATCAAAGCACTTTTCGAAAATAGCGACATCAAGTATCATGTAAACCCCACGGGCAAGTTTGTCATTGGTGGACCGAACGGTGATACAGGTCTGACAGGACGTAAAATCATTGTCGATACTTATGGAGGTCGCGGCGCTCATGGTGGTGGTGCTTTCTCAGGCAAAGATCCCTCGAAGGTAGACCGTAGTGCTGCTTATGCCGCTCGTCATATTGCTAAGAATATGGTGGCAGCAGGTGTGGCCGATGAGATGCTCGTTCAGTTGAGCTATGCTATCGGTGTGGCTGAACCCATTAGTATCTATGTCAACACTTACGGCAAGAAGCATGTTGCTTTGAGCGATGGCGAGATTGCAGAAAAGATCAAACAACTCTTCGATCTTCGTCCCTACGCCATTGAGCAGCGTCTGAAACTGCGTAACCCCATCTATGTGGAAACAGCACGCTACGGCCACATGGGCCACAATCCGCGCATGAAACACAAGGTGTTCCGCCTCGGGAATGAGGTGAAAGAAATGGATGTTGAGCTCTTCACCTGGGAAAAGCTCGACTATGTTGAGAAGATAAAGGAAGCTTTTGGACTTTAATAAATAAAAAACAAACGTGGCGGAGCTTGCTCCGCCACATTTCAAAGTGACCCATGAAGATAACTGTCTATGGTGCCTCCTCGGGGCAAGTGAAAGATATTTATGTTGAAACGGCTCGTCAGTTGGGCATGATAATGGCTCAGCGCGGTCATGCGCTGGTCAATGGTGCCGGACGTATGGGGCTGATGGCGGCATCTGCCGAAGCCTGCATGGAAGCTGGCGGTCAAGCCATCGGAGTCATTCCACAATTCATGATAGAGCAGGGTTGGCAACACAAGGGGATGTCACAACTCATCGTGACGCGCGATATGCACGAACGCAAAGAACGAATGGCCGAATTGAGCGATGCTTGTGTGGCACTGCCCGGTGGCGTCGGCACTTTGGAGGAGTTGCTCGAAATCATCACATGGAAGCAACTTGGACTTTATCTCAAACCCATCGTTGTGCTCAATGTCGACGGCTGCTTCAGTCCGTTGCTCGAACAGTTGCAACTCGCTGTTGAAGAGCATTTCATGCGTCCTTTACACGCTCAACTCTGGCAAGTGGCAGAAACAGCGGAAGAAGCCGTACACCTCTGTGAGACAACACCCGAATGGGATAAAAACCTACAAAAATTTGCTGCACTCTAATGCAGAAGACAATCGCACTTTTTCAGTCGGATAGTACCCACGCCTATTCTTTTGATGCGGCAGCCTCCGAAGCATCTTCCAGCGGACATGGTTCGCACCAGCTGGGGAATCGTAAACATACGTGGGAAAAAATGGCCCCTCTTGAGGCAGACCCTGATGCTGTTTACACGGAAGAGCAACTCACTGCTGCTCCAACGCGTGTGAGCACGGTAGAGCAGACGGATTTTTTCTCACCGAAAGGAAAAATCCACGACTTCACGTTTTATAAGCCACTGTGGGAGAATGCTTTTGTCGACTCGCTACAGCAAAAAATAGAGGTAGTGCCTTTTCGTCCACAAGGCGTTGCGGGAGATCCCGTGCCTTATCGTTTCCGCTCTGACGATTTTGTGACAACCGCGCTCATGCTTTCTTTCTTTCTGATGATTTATGTCATCTCGCGCAGTCGTCACTACCTCAAAAACCATATCAAAAATTTCTTCTCGCCCCACGAGTATAACGATATTTTCGCTCCACGTACGCAGAATGAGTTGCGCGGGCAGCTCTATCTCATCTTCCAGCTGTGTTTTACGTTGGGTGTGCTCACCTTCGATTATATACAATCATTCAAACCAGAAATCTTCAATTCAGTATCGCCCTATAAGATTCTCCTGGTCTCCTCCAGTATCTTCGGCGGCTTTTATTTCTTGAAGATTGCACTCTACTACTTTGTCAATAATGTCTTTTTCGACCGCAAAGTGATTTCCCAATGGAACGACTCCTATCTCTTGTCGCTCTTCTCCATGGGAGTGCTTCTCTTCCCCGTAGCTCTCTTGGTTGTATATTTTGACATCGACTTCCAAACCATGTTGGTACTCTTCTTTAGCGTGTATGCCCTCCTCAAGCTGTTGCTCTTTTATAAGTGCTTTCATATCTTTTCGGAGTATAAATTACACTTTTTGCATATAATTTTGTACCTTTGCACGCTAGAATTGTTCCCTCCGCTTATTTTGTGGAGAACTTTGAACTATGTGTTGAATGCGTTAGTCTCTATTGATTAAGAAAGCAATCCGGACAAATGATAAAGAAAATTCTTATTTCGCAGCCAAAACCGGCCTCTGATAAGTCTCCGTATTTTGATCTTGCGAAAACCTATGGGGTGGAATTTGTCTTCCATCCTTTTATTCGAGTAGAAAGTGTGTCGACGAAGGAATTTCGTGCACAAAAAGTGCAAATCCTTGACCACACGGCTATTGTCTTCAATTCTCGACACGCCATCGACCATTTCTTTAATCTCTGTAACGAACTGCGCGTTGCTATTCCCGACGACATGAAGTATTTCGGGCTGTCAGAGAAAATTATGCTCTACATACAGAAGTATGTGCAGTATCGTAAGCGTAAGATTTTCTTCGGAGCAACGGGTAAGTGGGAGGACCTAGTTCAGATTATGGCAAAACACAAGACTGAGAAGTACCTCTTGCCGCAGAGCGATGTGGCCGGTGATGAAGTCTCTGCCATGCTCGAAGCTAAGAAACTTCAACACACGGAGTGCACGATGTACCGCACTGTT
>ERZ772974.358-NODE-358-length-35505-cov-7.878984_pt1 | contig 35505 bp, 56 predicted proteins | sample MGYA00580671_ERZ772974 | MGnify/ENA primary metagenome ERZ772974 (study PRJEB29015, sample SAMEA2738065) | human oral metagenome | biome: human oral; feature: human-associated habitat; material: saliva | place: China | collected 2218 ... | reverse complement strand
TACCGATGGAATATGCGGTTGAGCTCAACCGCCTCATTAGTTATGAAATGGAAGGGTCTGTCGGTTAGTATAAACTAAAAAAGCGAGAAAGCCTGTTATATTAGGCTTTCTCGCTCTTTTTTCGTTGGGAACTTAATGACCTTTGTCCCTTTTGTTGTCCCTCTAGATGAGAAGGCATCAAGCTCATCTGCTATGCCGGCCTTCCGGTCCTTGGAGATATGGGTGTAGATGTCCATCGTGGTTTTTAGGTTTTTATGGCGTAGTCGATGCTGTGCGTCCTTAGGGTCTATGCCTAGCTCGTATAGCAGCGTTGCTTGTGAGTGACGGAATCCATGGGGCGATATGCGATGCAATCCGAGCGCTGCAAGCTCTGCCTCATGCTTACGCCATAGCTTAGCCAGCCATTCGTTTGGCGCCGCTCGGTGGAAGTGGCTCATATTCCGAGGACTTGCGAATAGGTACTCGCTCAGAGATACATCCACGACTTGATGCCAGGAGCCTTTGACGATAGCTTTGCCGCATAGCTCCATAACGAGCTCAAACGTGTGCTGGTCGAGGTAGACCTTGGTTTCTCCATGGTCAGCATTACCTGTCTTGGTGTGGTGAGCAACGACGGTAGCATTGTCTGGGCCCTCGGCTAGAGTCTTGTTAACGACTATCGAGCGGTCATCTTGATTGATGTCCGACTTGAGCAATGCCAGTGCCTCGCCTCGTCTAAGGCCAGTGAAGGCTAATAAGCGAAAGTAGACGTACTTTTGGAACTCCAGATGGTCGCGACAAAAGTCTAGGAAGGTGACCAACTGCTCTGGCGTGTAGACGTTCTGTGAGGCACTTATTCTGCGCTCCTGGTAGCGTTCTTTGCTTGGGCTTATAATCACCTTAGTGAGAGGGTTCTCGCTCAAATAGCCCTCCTGGATACCGAAATTAAGGACAGCACGAGCATGACCTACAATCTTTCGGAAGTCCTTTCGCTTTGCTCGGACCTGGGCTACCCACTTCTGCAAGTCGGGAACGGTCAAAGCATCGACGTAATACTTACCCAGGTAAGGCAAGACGTGTCCTTCGGAGTCGAGTCGATACTTGATAACAGTTGACTCCGTGACGCCTGTATCACGGTAAAAATCGAGGAATAAGGCATATAGGTCCGCGTATTTGATTCTCTTCTCTGTGCCCTGTGACCGGACCCGGTCCAAGGCGCGCTCATAATGCAGCTTTGCCTCTGCCTTGGACGAGAAGCCCTTTCTCCGCAGCTTAATCTTGTCACCGGTTTTGGGGTCAACGCCAGCATGGCCATAATACTGCCACTTGATCTTGCCACGCAATTCGTATTTTGAGTACTTGACCATGGTTATCTCCTTCCTTCCAACTATTCTTCCTAAAACGCGAAAGACCGTAGATACTAACATCTACGGTCTTTCGGTTGGCAGAACCTCTGCCCTTCAAAGATTAACCGTAGTATAGTACTATTTTTTAGGTTTGTCAATCAATCACCGCTAGTTTCTTCCCTACAAATCCACACTCACCTGAACAGCCTTGCCGATGATCCGTGCGGGATTGTCGTCAGTAATGATATAAGGTGGATAGTCCGGATTGTCAGCAATCAACATGACGATGTCACCTTGTTTCTTAACTCTCTTAAGCGTGGCCTCGGTGTCTCCGTTAACGAGCACCGCTGCGACTTCGCCATACTCAACTGTTGGCTGTTCTCTGATGAGGACTAGGCTACCCTCTGGGATAGTAGGAAGCATCGAATCACCTTGAGAGCGAAGATAGAACAAATTGCCAGATGGCAACCGGTCTGACAACTCCTCGCGGTAGCTGGTGATGTTTTCCTCTGCCAGAATTGGTTGGCCACACTTGATGGTGCCGAGGATAGGAATCAAAGACACCGAAGCTGTATTTACAGGTATTAGGTTAGATGGTCTGGCATCATCTGATAAGTCGATATTCATCAAATCATCAAGGTCGACATTGAAAATATCAGCAATCTTTGCAAGAGTGCCTATTTTAGGTGTATAGGTCCCACTCTCCCAAGAGCTAATACTCGACCCACTTTTCTTGCCTAGCATACGGGCAAGCTCAATTTGCTCAATACCACGTCTTGCTCGAAGATATTTCAAATTCTTAGCAAACATATTCATCACTCCTAGTTTTCCTATATTATAGCACCTCTTCTGTATAAATGAAACACGTTTCAGAAAAAATAATCAGAAAAACTGAAATTTAGTGTTGACTTCAGAAAAACAGAAGTATATAATATAGGCATAAGGTTAAGATAGTCCTTAAAAAAGGAGGTGAAAATATGGAGAAGTACTCATTATCTCAGTGGCGCAAACTACGTGGCCTAAGTCAAGAGCAATTAGCAGCAATGGTCGGTGTATCAGCTCGTAGCATCATTAACTACGAAGGTTCAGAGGTTGCTTTAAGTAATGCCTCTTATAAAACTGTCCAAGCATTAGCTGATTGTTTAGGTATCAAGATTAGCCAATTTTTTTTGGGGACCATTTCAGAAAAACAGAAATAGACAAGAAGAAAATATATATAAACTTTGTAGAACTAAATGACAATTAGGAGGACATACAAATGGAAGCAATCATAATCCCACAAAAAGACATCCGACTCAGAGAGAAGAAAGTCCTGTATCCATACCGGACGGAACTTACAGAAAACGAGATGCCATTTGACATGAGATTCGACCTACCAGGTGGCAACAGCGAACTTTGCCACGCTACAGGATTGAGACTGGTAACTGGACCTAAAATTTCAGATCAATGGATTGAGTACCAGGATAGTCAAGGAGGGCTGCATTATGGCAGATAGCTCACTATTCTCTCAAAGCTTTGAATCAGTCATCGGCGGTCAACTAATCGGCTTGGTCAAGGATGCCATCGGTCGGATTGAAAAAGAGTACGCCATCAAGGCGGAATATCTCAGCAAAGGTGATGCTTGTACAGTCGCAGGGGTCGCTAGACCGACGCTAGAGTCTTGGCTTCGAAAAGGATTGCCGGTATCAAAAATTGACGGATGCTACCTAATCAAGAGAACAGACCTCGACGATTTCATCGAGGCACACAAGATAGGAGAGTGATAAAAGTGATAGAGAAAAACATGCATTGGCTAATGCTTGGCGCTCTAATGGTCATCTGCTTTGCGACCATGGTCTGGGCATGGTGGGTCAACGATTGCAAGCCAGGAGGCGATGGCATCGCAAATGGCATCTGCATAATAGCGATGGCCGTCGGATTGGTAGCGTGTGGATTGGCAGAAAAATGAAGATGAGTACAAAGACAACAATGGCAAACTTTACTGCTAATGTGCACTTTGCCTTGTACAAGCGAGGTCTGACAACAGCTATGATAGCTGAGCAGTTTGGCCTAAGTGCCAATCAGCTAGACGAGATTCTAGCAGGCAGAGACAGAAGCGATAAGGCGATGGCCATTATCAGAGACATCATTAAATTTTATTAGGAGGCAGGGAAGAAAATGGAGATGTACGAATTTGACAACTTGAGCGACGAGGCCCAAGCAAGGGCAGTATCAACAGTTCGCCATGCTTTATATGCCGAGGGCTTTGACCCAACCGAAGAACTGACCATGCAGGCAGCGAAAGATGCTTACTACACGCAAGGAGGCATGTATGTATGCACAAAAGCAGTTTGGAACAAACAAAAAAGTCGATAGAGCGGCAACTCAAATCGACTTATAAAAGCTATATGTGTCTATTTTAGCACACAAAACTAATTTTGTATAGGAGTGTAGGAAATGAACTTTGATGAATATGACGTTTTAGAATTGGTAGGTTTAATCTGCGCGATTATAGCATTGATACTTCTGTGGATTTAGGAAGAGTTAAACGAGATTCCCTCAATTTTCCATTGACCACGATAATTATTGTAACCACTTGATTTTCTTCCAATGAACCGACATCTAAGTTATCGAATTTGAAAATATACCATCCCCGAGAACTTGATAGAGACTGTATTGTACTAGGTATTTCCGCAGTAAATAGATTGGGTTTATCGTTTATTTTCGTGAACACAGATAAATTTCCGTCGCAACAAACTCGATGTATAAATTTATCTCTTATTTCGACAGACACGCTTTGTATGGTCGCATTGAGTCTTGAACGATTTACGAATGATAGGTCAAGCGCCAAAATAGGGCCGCCCACTGGCGGAATAAAACACCGCTTTATCTCTACATCAACACTCACACGTTCGGTGTAGAGACGTCGAAAGAAGAGAAAAAGTGTTACTACAATGCTAATCGTTGAGAACAACAGAGAAATGTCATCTTTGGCCATAAAATCACCTCTAACTGAAAGTATAGCACAAAAGGAGTAAATCACAATGACAATTATTGACGCGATCAACAGTACAAATGAGTCCCATAGCTACATAAAGCGGTCGTCATGGGACCAGCCAGTAAAGCTACTTCCAACGGACGAAGTGCAGGGCTTTGTGGTTATTATGCCAGCTAGCCGAATGAACTCTTGGAACCCATCCAAGGAAGACATCCTGGCAGATGATTGGATAGCGGTTAGGTAGGTGAATGAACATGGAACAAAGAAGCTTCAAAGGCATTTGGATACCTAAAGAAATTTGGTTTGACCGTAACCTAAGCCTAATCGAGCGCGTTATGTTAGTCGAGATTGACAGTCTTGATAACGAGCAAGGCTGCTATGCAGGTAACCAACATTTTGCAGACCTATTTGGCTTGAGCAAAGGGAGAATCTCAAAGATAATCTCTAGCTTGGTAATCAAAGGTTACATCCAGGTTAAGATTTTTAGAAACGAGCAAAAGAAGATTGAAAAACGGTCAATCAAGCTAGTCAAAAAGTTCAATTACCCTATGGTCGAAAACGACTATACCTATGGTCGAAAACAGCCAGGGGGTATGGTCGAAAACGACTACCCCCCTATGGTCGAAAACGACCAAGAGAGAAATACAATATATAGAAATACAATTAAGAATAATAATACGTCGATTTCGTACCAAAACGACATGTTCGAGACCATCTGGAATGAATACCCGAACAAGCAAGGAAAAGCAAAGGCATTAGCAGCATACAAGAAGGCTATAGCTAATGGCACAGACCCTAAGCAAATTCTGGAAGGTGTCCACAGATACAAGCGACACATCCAAGCCAACAAGACAGAAGCTAAGTACATCGCTCATGGCAGTACCTGGTTCAACCAAGAACGTTGGAACGACGAATTACCAGAACCTAAAGGCCATGGACCAATTAAGCCAGTTGAGTATCAGCCATCAGCCGATGACCTAGCAGCGCTCGAAGAATTAAAGGCTAGCGGAGGTGAGCCATTTTGAATGAACTAGATTTTAGTGGATTATTCGCCAAGATGCCTCCTCACATTATCGAGAAAGCCAAGGAAGCAGCCAAGCGCACGCTAGAGGACATCGATGTTCGGATGTTCCTAGAGCAGTACGATCTAACCGAAGACGCTGACTTCATCCAACGCAACATGAGCAGATTCAGAGAGTATATCAAGGTCCGCGACACGGACGAATGGTATTCAGCTAACCTGAAAATTTACGACCACAACGTGATGGTCGAGTACATCCCACGAAACGAGCGATTGGCATTCCGATTGATGTCAGGCCACAGTCTTGTGGCCAAGGCACACTATGACGCCACGACCGAGTCATTCCGTGACGCCACAGTCGGCAAGGAAGACCAGGACCTATACAATGCCAAGGCTTACGCATACATCAAACGATTTATTGATGCCTATGCCCAAGGACAGTACAGCAAAGGCATGTGGTTGGTAGGCGCAATGGGTATCGGGAAGACTCACCTGATGGGCGCCTTCACCAACCGCCTAGTAGCAAAAAACATTTCGGTCCGATTCCTGAGCATGAACCAGTTAATTAAGGATTGCCACGAGAAAATAAAGTATAACAGTACGGATCTCGATGGCTTCCTCCGGAACATCAAGACCAATAGCGAGGTCCTCATCTTTGACGATCTAGGAACTGAGCCAATTACCAACTGGTCGCTCAAGACGGTCATCTACGATATTTTTGACTATCGTATGAACAAAAAGCTTCCAACATTCGTGACCAGCAACCTAACTATCATGGACTACATCAACCAAGTCCGCCAAGGCAAGGACGTCATTCCGATGGACGCAACTCGATTAGAAGAGCGCCTGACAAAACTAATGACAGAAGTCCAAATGGGCGGACGAAACAGGAGAAAGGATGATTAACATGTCATACACTACTGAAGAATTATGGGGACTGTCTCAACCAGGCGAAAGAGTTTCAGAGATTGTACCAAGTTGGATGTCAAAGAGAGAGCCATTGACAAATAGAGAGGCACACCTACTAAGTCATTTGCCAATCGGCTCTGAGAACGCGAAGACTCACGCCCAACTCAAAGCAGAAACTGGACTAAGCCGAAGAGATTTCTGCGAACTAGTCGAGTCTCTAAGAGCAAAGAAGTATCCCATCGGGGCAATCCGGAATCAGTCAGGCGGATATTTCGTCATCGTGTCAGAGGCGGAACGACAAGCTACGATCGCTGCGTACGAGGCGCAGATCAGACGTAGTCAGACAGTGATTCGCAATCTCAAGATGTCGGCTTTGGGGGTGTAGACGTGAAAACGAAGATCAAAAAACTATCGATGATTCTAGCGATACTCATCTGCTCCTTCTGGTGGATTCCACTGGCATTTATCAATCCAAAGCCTAGCGGTCAACCTCCAAACAAGGATAATATGGCCATGGCTAAAATCCAACGAGAAAAGGTCAAGGCAGCTAAAGGAATGCCGGTCCTTATCAACACTTGGCAGGTAGGAGACAATAAGTATCCAGAAGTCCATCGCCGGTATTGCTATGAGAATGAAGAAGGCAAGATGGAGTGCTACATCACAGTCAACGAAGGAGGGCATTAACATGATCATCACATTAGCTTTAACAGCAGGGGCGCTAGCACTAGCATTACTGCTGACCGATTATCGAATCGATAGACGAGACAATGAAGAGCCAGACTACAATGACAACGAGAAGAAAGGGTGACAATCGATGAGAGAATTAGACAAAGTAATCGAGGTCTTAAATGACATTGTCCCAGAAAGCGAAATAGAAATCGAAGATACGCAACAAGCCATAACTTACTTGGAGTCACTCAAGCCTTCAGTACCAAGTTATGTATCAGATTGGTTTGAAAAGTTGAATGAATTGGAAATATACAACTTAAAGAGTCTTCATACCGAAACGAAAATGCCAAATGACGTTTGGTGTTGGTTCAGTCGACTTGGACCAGCTAAAAATCTAGTAATTACCGATATAATTCGATTTGGGTACAGAGTCTTGAGAGAAAAGCAATATGTGATAGGCTCTGTAACACCTCTTGGTAGAGGCCAAAAGTATTTCGTGCTCCAAACACAGGGAAACGACGGATACGCATACCAATTTACAACCGATTTCGATAAAGCAACACGGTTTTCAGAGTCGAAGGCTATAATAGTCATGAGACATTTAAGAGTCAATTGGGAACTTTATATTGTGGAAGGTGAATAAAAATGGAAGAACTAACAAATAAACTAATAGAACATTTTAAATTAGTCGTTAAACTATGGGATCAGCTTGAAGCAGAAAACGAAAGACTTAGAGCCTATATCGCAGACCTGGAAAAGAAGATTGAGGAGATGAATGAACAATGTTTATCAGATTAACTTTTAAAAATGACGTGATGTATATTAACGTCGAGCATATCGTGGGATTTAAGCCTCGCGTTGATTATAGTCAAATATGGCTATCCGATAGTGATATTATCGAAGTAAACGAGTCTCCGGACGAAATACTGAAGCTGATTGAGGAGGCAAAACATGAAAAAGCTGATTATTGAAATGCCAGATGAGGCCAACATGGTATCACTGGCTACGGTTGCGGTTGAGCCAGACGGTACAGTAGCCAAATTGATGGTGCACTCTCATGTAGTCAATTTGGAAGATGAGGTCACAGAGCTAGACCTAAAAACTGTGTGGGATGAATATAAGAATGATTGATTTAATCTTATTATGTGCAGCCTGCACTATTGGACTGGTGGTGGGATTCTTCATATGGTGGCTTATGGATGAAGTGAGCCAACAGAGAAGAGAGAAGGCGAACAATGAAGCGTTATATAACATTGTCATTGACCGACAATTAGAAATGATTAACGAGTTAAAGAAGAAGATTGAGGAGCTGGAAAAGTGATGATACCTAAATATGTCCGTAAGGTCATGAGGATGTTTGACGATGCTGGTATCAATAGCTGTGGAGAGTTGGTACTTTCTTACAAGCATAATGTATTCATCCAACTGAACGATGTTAAAAACAGAAAAGACTTTGGTCTGAAATTGTTAGTGTGGCTTTCTCAATACACAATCTTTTTCGAAAGCATAAGCGCTGACGTTAAGTCTAGATCGTTTAGTAGGAGTGTGTTAAATGCGATTAAATATATAACCGGAAAAGAATTTTCAGTTTCCGATTACATGCTTATCCATGAAATGATTGGACGAGGGGCGAATAAAGAGCTTGCGCAAAAATTTAAGGAACAAGACTTCGATACGAAAGTACTGATGGAGCACAGAAAGGACGTTGAGAATAAATGAGAATGGAAAAACTAATCAGCAAAGTGAATAAATGGTTTGAGAATCGAGACATTGCAGTAGGAGATGGACTTGGACAAATCAAAAAGTTGAAGGAAGAGGTCGATGAGTTAGAAGCTGCACACGCAGCTGATGACTTCACGGAAGAAGTCGATGCAGTGGGAGACATTACTGTAGTCTTGATTGGCTACTGCCTACAGCGCGGCTTAGACCTAGTGCAGTGCTTAGAATCTGCCTACGAAGAAATTAAAGACAGAACAGGTCACGTTGAGAATGGAATGTTCGTTAAAAATGAATGAGATAATCGTATATTCCAAACCGAACTGTATGCAGTGCGAATTCACTAAGCGATGGTTACACGAAAACGGCATTCCATACACCGCCTACGACGTCACAAAGAATGAGCGTTGCGTCAACAGGGTAATCCAACTAGGATATCAAAATCTACCAGTTGTCTATGTCGACAAGAAAAGACATTGGTTCGGATTCCGACCTGATCTAATGGAAGCACTGAAGGAGGGCTTGCAATGAGAAAGCTTAAGGTAACGGACCTAGTGGAAGGTCGGAACTACAAGATTGGATATAAGCAAGGAAAGTTCCTTCGCATGCAAGGTAAGATTGCTTTCCTGGAAGATAAAGGAAAGTTAGTCTACGCCAACCCAAATGATGGCATCGAAGAAATCAAAGAGCCGGAGGAAAGCAATCAAACTCAAATTTGCGAATGCTGCGGTAAAGAGTTGTCGGTCAACAAATTCCAACGTGTCAGAGGTGGCAACTATCGCAAGACATGTAAGGCCTGCAACAAAAAAGGCAAACTGGTATTTGAGCCAATCAAGGAGCCAGTAGAAGAACCTGATTCACCTGCGTTATACACAGAAGAAGTTGTAGACACGATTGTTCCATCGACAGATGCAATTAGACCTGCTCACTATCGACAAGGTTCGCATGATCTATTCGAAGGTTGGTACCACGAGTTTCCATTCGACGAATTCCGAGCAATTATGAAATCGCACATCTACAAATACCTGCACAGGTATCAAGACAAGAACGGCACTGAAGACTTGGACAAGGCCAGCTATTGTATCGATAGACTCAAAGAGTACGAGGAGCGTGAGTCAGGTGTACGATAAGTTAGAAACTAAGGTGCGAAAAGAGCATAAGGAATTTTTAAAGCAAAAGGCAATGCATTATCGTCGGAAAGCAATGAAGCACGCCTATGATAATCCAAGACGCTACAACGAATTAGTTTACGAAGCACGACAGTTAGATTTATGCGCTAACTTAATCTATAGCGAGGAGTGATGGCAAATGAACACAGTCCAACTAGTTGGAAGGCTGACCAGAGATGTTGAATTGAAATTCACTGCATCAGGAACAGCTACCGGCTCATTCAACTTAGCGGTCAATCGCAATTTCACCAACCAACAAGGCGAGCGTGAGGCCGACTTCATCAATTGTGTCATCTGGCGAAAGGCAGCGGAGAACCTAGCCAATTGGACTCGCAAGGGTTCACTCATTGCTATCGACGGAAGATTACAGACTAGATCATATGAGAACAGGAACGGTCAGAAAGTATATGTTACAGAAGTAGTCGTCAACAACTTTGACCTGTTAGAGTCCAAGGAGACAACGAATAACAGAGCAGCACAACAATATAGCCAGCAACAGCAAGGCCAAGGACAGGCTCAATCGTATAACCAAGGCAATTACAACACTCAGAGACACAACAGCATGCATGCTGGTTTTGGGTCCGATACGTCATTCATGAATGAAGGTCATCCAATCGATGTCTCAGAAGATGACTTACCATTCTAAACAAAGGGGTGAGTGGATTGTACGAATGGTTGAATACCTACACGCTAATGAAGAAGCGAATAGGCTACCTTGAGTTTGATCTAGAACAAAGCGAAGCAGAGTTGGACCGTTGGATATCCGGCGACCTGGTAAACGTAAAATTGACCAAGGGCTCTATCGCTTGTGGATTAGAACGGCGCATCGAAGAAATCAAAACCGAGATAGGCTATATGAAATCCAAAATGGACAAGCTCATTGAATTGATTGAGCAGTTCGATGATGTGGAGAGCAGGCTGCTAAAGATGAAGTACATCGATGGTATGACGCTAGAGTCAATTGCAGAGGAACTAGGTTACTCTCATGGCCACATCAAGCGACTACATGCCAACACAATGCGGACAATCCGCTTCATCGATTCTTTAATTTAACGTGTAGAGTGATACGAAATTGCAAAAGGTAACATAAAGGTTATCACCTTGATGTTGCCGACACCATTGAAAAAGCATGATATGATAATAGCATCAAAGATTGCACACATTGAGTCACCGGATACGGTGGCTCTTTTTGTGCTGAGAAAGGAGAGCCAAATGAATTACGTCGAGCCGATTAGAAGCTTGGACGATATCGAGTTAATGTCGTCATACCTAAAAGACTGGAACAAGCGAAACTATATCCTGTTTATCGTCGGCATCAACACAGGCCTCCGAATATCCGACATAGTCGAGTTAAGGGTCCATGACATCCGCGGATGGTATATCGTCAAGCGCGAACGGAAGACTAAAAAGGTCCAGAAGATTCGGATGAACGTTAAGTTTAAGAAAGAGCTTATGGACTATGTCAAAGACATGAAGCCAAACGACTACTTGTTTAAGAGTCGCAACGGCAAAAACAAGCACATCACAACGCAGATGGGCTATCTGATCGTGAAGACAGCTGCTGAAGATTGTGGCATCGAGAATGTCGGTAGCCACAGCATGCGCAAGACATTCGGCTATCATCACTACCGCAAGCATAAGGATTTGGCGCTGTTGATGGACCAATTCAATCATGCGAGCGTAGCAATCACTAAGCGATACATCGGTCTGAACCAGGACCGAAAGGACCAAACATTGGCCAACTTCTCTCTTGGCATCTTATGAGTTCGATTTATTGAGTCAGTTGTAAATTCATTTTTCGGAATGCTTAGAAAGCTGATTCTGATGCAGAGTCTGAGAGATGGGCCAATTATATACAATATACGTTGAGGATAATTCAGAGGGGTGGTCGATGTCATGACGTGGTCAATATCCTAACAGAATTGCCACAGGAGAAGAGATAGAGCGTTAGTCGATATGTTATTAGGGTATGAGCAAAGGCGTCTCATACGTGAGTTATTTAAGCGACAGGAGATGAAGAAGATGACATGGGATGAAATCAAACTCAATGGCGGCGAACTGATATGGATTAGCTTCGTCAACAACGAACGGCGAGTCGGTCGATTCATTCGATACACGAACGAAGAGAAGACCTCGATGCTGGTCGAACTGGAAGAGAGTTATGGCGGTGGACAGATAGACGTGCAGAAGAACGAAGTCTTCGCCTTGTTTGAAGTATGAAGACCTCAAAGCCATTCTATAAGTCAAAAGCCTGGCTAAGGAAACGAGAGAGGATACTGAGGCGAGATGGTTACATGTGCCAGGAGTCGAGACGGTTCGGCCGGACGAAACCTGCAGAAATGATTCATCACATCTATCCACTCGAAGAATATCCTGAGCTAGCGCTGGAGGATTGGAACCTAATCAGCCTAGCTAACAATGTGCACAACACATTCCACGATCGTAACTCAAATAAGATAATCGGTCGCGGACTGTATTGGCAAAAAAAATTTAGAAGCGAGTTCGAAAAATTTTTCGGAGCCCCCCCACCTAAGCAAAATTGAAACGGTGTTTGGGGCACCGGGGAGGGGGAGCTTTTTCCCCCTCGGAAGGGGCCTGAGCTGGAAACTTCCGAAAAGTCGGACCGTTTGGAAAGGAGTGGTGCTTTTGGCAAGACCAGAAACTGAGAAGTCAATCTTTAACAAAACGAAGAAGAACATGGAGTCACTTGGTGTCTACCGAAAGGAATTCGACCCACTGATTGAAATCTATGCCAGCATGATGGTCCAGTACAAAGCCTATGCCAAGATGCACGCAGATGAGGAGTTCAACGCAACAGAAGTTACGACCAACAGTAAAGGAGTCGTAAGCGAGAAGAAGTCTCCGCTAGTGCAGACACTAGAAACGTTGCGTAAGGATATCCTATCCTACTCTGATCGTTTGTGCTTGAATCCTAAAGCATTAACAGATGACAAGCTAAAGACCAATAAGGCTAAGCCAGTTGGACTCGATGCCTTTGTATCTCAAGCGCTAGGTGATGGCAGTGGCTAAGACTGACTCACAACATTTCACAGTTGCTTTAGAGTATGCAAAGGATGTCGTTAGCGGCAAGACCTACGCAGGCAAACGGCGAAAACAAGCTTGTCAACGTTTCTTGGATGACCTAGATTCAGGCAAGTGGGAATTTAGGCATGAGCAGTTCAACTTCATCATCGACATTATCGAGGGGACCGTGGTCCACAAGAAGGGCGAGTCATTGGAAGGTGTCCCATTAGCTGGCACAGCTTTCAAGTGCCAACGATGGCAGAAATTTGTCATCGTCAATCTGTTTGGCTTCTTTCATCCAGGTACTCGATTGCGGCGGTTCACCGAGATGCTCTTGATGCTTCCTCGGAAGAACGGCAAGACGCCATTCGCCTGTGCTTTGGCTCACGCTATGGCATTGTTAGAGAACAGAAGCGGTGCCACCTGCTACATCATCGCAAACAGCCTCAAGCAGACCAAGGAAAGCTTTGAGTTTCTCAAGTTTAACTACGAACGATACAACGACCCTGCAATCCGCATTCGAGACAACAACAACGAGCGAAGCATTACACGCAAGTTTTCGAACGGAAGCATGGAAGTTCATGCCTTGGCAGCTAAAGAGGATAACCTTGACTCATTCAACGGCAACATCCTCATCTTGGACGAAGTCCATGGATTCAAGAACGCCAAGCGCTATACCTTGATGAAGAACGCTCAGAAGGCATTCCGTAACAAGTTGCTGATGGCTATTACCACAGCCGGCGACCTACCAAACGGCTTCCTTGCTAACCGCGTCAAGTACTGCGACAAGGTGCTTAACGGCACCATTGAGGACGATGGCTATTTCATCTTCATCTGCGATGCAGACACAGATGACAACGGCGATGTTGATTACACGAGCGAGAAGGCTATCGCTCAAGCCAATCCATCAATCGATGTGACCGTGGACCTTGCTGATTTGATGCGTGATGCTCAGTTGGCTCTCAATGATCCACAGACGCGGAATGAGTTTCTCAACAAGTCATTGAACTTGTTCACAAATTCAATGAAAGCCTACTTCGACATCAACGACTTCACAACATCCGACGAGTCCTACAACTGGTCCATGGAGGAGTTGGCCAAGTTACCAATCAATTGGTATGGCGGTGCTGACCTATCTAAGCTTCACGACTTAACGGCTGGGGCTTTAGTTGGGAACTATCAAGGTGTCGATATTGTTATCACGCACGCCTTCTTCCCATTAGCAGCCGCGCATAAAAAAGCTAATGACGACGGCATTCCGTTGTTTGGTTGGAAAGAAGATGGTTGGCTGACGATGAGTAATACCAAGACGGTGCTACATGACGATATCGTCAACTGGTTCTTAACCATGAAGAAGAAGGGCTTCAAGATTAAGCAAGTCGGGTTCGACCGCAAGTTCGGCCGGGAATTCTTCAAGAAAATGAAGAAGGCCGGCTTTAAGATGATTGACCAACCGCAATACTTCTACAAGAAGTCCGAGGGCTTCCGTCGTATCGAAATGCAGGCTAAGAACAAGCAGTTGTACTACTGCCATTCAGAGGCCTATGAATATTGTGTCCAAAACGTCCGTGCCATCGAAAAGACCGATGACATGATCCAGTACGAAAAGGTCGAGCAGAATATGCGCATCGACCTATTCGATGCATCCGTCTTTGCGACCGTGCAGATGCTGGAGGACGGAGACAAAACACAGAACGCTATGTCGTTCTTCAAATAGGAAGGAGGAGTTGAATGGGACTATTAGATTTATTCAGACGCTCTAAGCCAGACAGCAAGCCAAGTGTTAGATTAATGTCAACGCAAGACATGCTGGCTCAGCTTGAAAGCGACGACTATATCCCACTAAATAAACACCCAGACGTAATTACAGCCGTCGACCGCGTCGCCGATATGGTATCTAACATGACTATTCAATTATGGGAAAATACCGAGAAAGGTGATGTCAGAGTAAGAGATGGCTTATCTCGCAAGCTAGATATCGAGCCATGTCGGAACATGACGAGAAAGAGCTGGCTTTATAAGATTGTTCGAGACCTAATGCTAGATGGCAAAGGTAACTCCGTTGTCCACATGTCATTTGATTTAGAGACCGGATTAATCAAAGATTTGATGCCATTCCCTATGGCAGGCGTCAGCTATTCGTTAACTGATGATAGCTATTTAATTCACTACGGTGGTAAAACCTACAATCCAGATGAGGTAATTCACTTCGTCATCAATCCGGACCCAGACTATCTTTTCTGGGGCACAGGATATCGCATCCAACTTCGTGACATCGTTCAGAATCTACAGCAAGCCACTCGCACAAAGCGCGGCTTTATGAAAGAGCGCAACATGCCTAGTCTTATCATTGCAGTTGATGCAGATGTAGAGGAGCTCGCAAGCGAGCAAGGCCGAGAGCGAATCATCAAGAAGTACATGACCAACCGCAATGCCGGAGATCCCATGGTTATCCCTGGCAATACACTATCTGTCGAACAGGTTAAGCCATTGACACTCAAGGACATTGCAATCAATGAGTCGGTCGAAATTGACAAAAAGACTCTCGCAGGAGTCCTTGGCGTTCCGGCATTCTTCCTAGGCGTTGGCGAGTTCAACAAAGAGGAATTTAACAACTGGGTCAATACGAAGGTCATGTCCATGGCCAACACGATTGCACAGACACTGACAAGAGATATCCTTGTCAGCGAGTCGCTTTATTTCAAACTCAATCCACGCTCACTCTACGCCTATAGCATTAATGACCTGGTCACAGCAGGTGGCCAAATGGTCCAACTAAATGCCATGCGAAGAAACGAGTTACGGGATTGGGTCGGTCTGCCACCTGACGAGGAGATGGATGAGTTGATTATCCTTGAGAACTACCTACCACAGGATAAGCTAGGCGACCAGAAAAAATTGGAAGGGGGTGACTAAATGGAACAACAACGGCAGTCATTTATTACGACGCAATTTGAAACAAGAGAATCGCAAGAGTCAGATGAGCTTATCTTATCTGGCTATTTTATTATCTTCGATTCTCCAACTGAACTGTGGCCAGGGTATCTGGAACAGGTTAGTCCTCGTGCGCTAGCCAACCTAAACACACAAGATGTTAGAGCATTGTTTAATCATGACACATCACTTGTTTTAGGTCGGACAGGTAACAGCACATTGACTCTGACCGTGGATGCCAAAGGTCTAAGAGGTGATATCCGAATTAATAAAGATGACCCTCAAGCAATGGGCGCTTATGCAAGAGTTAAGCGTGGAGATGTTGTCGGATGTAGCTTCGGCTTCTTCTTGCGCGATTCTGAATTCAAAGAACTAGCTCACGGCGCAATATTAGAGACCTTAACAGACATCGAATTGTATGAGGTTAGTCCTTGTACATTCCCTGCTTATCCACAAACAGAGATTGCAGCAAGAAAACAAGACTGGGAGCAGTCAAAGAAAAGAGCCCTAGAGCTTAAAAAACAAAAGGTAAAGGAGAAATATTCGCATGAATAAACAATTAATTTTAGACGCAAAATTACGGATGAAAGCCAAAGCATTAGTTACTGCTGAAGAAGCTGAACAAGAACTATCAGCACGATCAGCAGAACTCTTAGCGCAAGTTGATTCAGTCGAGACTGACGAAGAACTCAACAAATTAGACGAGTCAATCGAAGCAGCGCAACGTGAGTTAGAAGCTAAGCAATTAGAGGTTCGGACCATCAAAGAGGAAATGGAACGAATTGAGTCGGAAATCCGTGAAATCAACGCAAAACAACCAAAACCAGAAGAAGGGAAACGTGAGAAAATGCAAAACAATGAAAAACGCGAAGCACTGGCTGGGTACATCCGTGAAGCAGAATTTAAACAAGGTGTTACAAAAGTAGATGGCGGTGCTTTGGTGCCTGTTGAGGTGTTGGCTCCACACGACAAGAAGAAAAGCACGGTAGACCTATCAGCATTAGTCAATGTCGTTAAGGTCAACTCTGCATCCGGTAAATATCCAGTAATTTCCAAGTCAGATGCAGTGATGGTATCTACGGAGGAATTAGCTAAGAACCCAGAGCTTGGCAAACCAACTATCACATCCGTAGACTACTCAATCGTTACTTACCGTGGAAACGTAGCTATCTCTCAAGAAATGATTGACGACGCTGCTTTTGACATCATCGGTAAAGTGGCAGAAGACATCAAAAATCAAGAACTCAACACCAAGAATGCTCAAATTGCGACAGTGTTGAAGGCAGCAACAGCTAAGACAGCTCAAGGCTTTGATGGCTTGAAAGATATCTTAAACAAAGAATTAAAGCCATCTTACGATGCAGTTTTAGTTGTCACCCAATCAATGTTTGCTGCCTTGGATAAGGTGAAAGACAAAGAAGGTAACTACATGTTACAAACTGATGTGACATCACCTACTGGTAAGTCATTCGCAGGCAAGACTATCTACAAAGTAGAGGACAAATTGCTTGGTAACGAAGGTGAGATGAAAGCATTCATCGGTGACATCAAAGAATTTGTAACACTCTTTGACCGCCTACAAGTTACAGTCCAATGGACAAACAACGCGGCATACGGTCAGCTATTAGGTTCCGCGGTTCGATTCGATGTGAAGCAGGTAGATGGAGACGCAGGCTTCTTCGTAACCTACACTGACGCTGCCTAATCTAACGAAAGGGTGATCTAAATGCCGTATAAGGTAATTAGAGCCTTTGCTGATGTAAATGACCGTTCGGAGGAATTTCCGAACGGTCGCCTCTATGAGGTCGGTGATTATTATCCAGCGAAAGGTAAGGTAACTAACAAACGAATTTTAGAATTGGCCACTAGAGCCAATTCAGCAGGAGCGATTTTCATTGCTGAAGATAGTGACGAGGAAGTGAGTGATGACAATGTCGGGGGAACAACTGACTAACGAAGAGGTCATCTTGGAAATTCTAAAGGCGAGACTTAGCATCTCGACTGATGTTAGAGATAAGCTATTAAAGCATATCATCTCAGGTATCATCGAGGAGCTGAAAGAACAGCAAGGAATTAAGCTAGATGTATCTAAGATTAGTCATCAGCTCTTCGTCGCTGACTACGCTGAATATCGGTATTCAAGCCGGGATAATCCATCAATGCCACGCCATATTCGTTGGCGATTAAATAACTTGATGTTTAGCAGCTTAGGGGGTGGCTCAAATGATTAGCACTTGGGACCACACTGTTACGTTGCTATCTGTCGGTGATGGCTATGATGATATCGGCAATCCGATTGAAGGTGTAACAAGCAAACTCACAATATTCGCTAAGCGAAAGCCGACTAACCGGCGAGAGTTCTATCTAGCTGGTCAGAACGGCATCTCTATCGACGAGACGTTTGTAATCCATCCGTACGAGTATAGCAAGCAGACTCACCTTGAGTTCGAAGGGTTATATTACACCATTGTTCGAACCTACCAAATCAGCAACGAAGAATTGGAGCTGCAATGCTCTGTTAAAGTTGGTGATTTAAATGGCCAATGATCTAGCCAACGAGGTATCCAGACTACTACGCGCATACACTGACGAGGTAGAACAAGATCTCAACAAGGTATTCGACGAGGTAGGACGAGAGGGCGTCGAAATGGTGACGGAAGCTAGTCCAGTTAGGTACGGTAAGTACAAGAAAGGCTGGAAGCTCAAAAAGGAAAAGAACAAGCGAATCATCCACAACGCTACTGACTGGCGACGCACCCACCTCTTAGAAAAGGGCCATGCCTTAGTCAACGGTGGACGGTCTAAAGCCTATCCTCACATCAAGAAAGCAGAGGAGTTTGTCAAGGAGCAAGTGGTTAAGAGAGTCGAGGAAAGGTTGGCGAAAAGCTGATGATGTTAACTGAATTGGCTTCGGCCATCAAAAAAGCAGGCTTTAATAATTTGGCGTATCGCCGATTTTTGCCTGGTAAACGAGTGCCAACACCGTTTGTTGTCTATTACGAAGACGAAACGCAGGCTATATACGCAGACAACACTTGCTATTTTGCCTATGCTGGCATAACCGTTGAACTCTATACTGACAAGAAAATGCCGGTAGAAGAGGAAAAACTAGAAGCTGTCTTTAGGCAGCATCAATGGGCATTCGTAAAGACGGAACTATTCGTCGAATCAGAACAGCTCATTCTAATCAAATATGAATTGGAGGGTCTATAATGACTGAAACTAACATTGTTGAATTTGGGCTTGAGAACGTGCACTATGTACCTATCACCTCAATGACACCTACAGGCACTACTTACGGTTCACCTGCTCCATTACCTGGTGCAGTTGAATTAAGCATCAACCCAAAAGGGGACCTTGTTGAATTCGAAGCTGACAACGTAACGTACTACGCTGCTGCAAACAACAATGGTTACGAAGGCGAATTAACCATCGCATTAATTCCTGATCACTTCAAAGAATCATGCCTTGGCGAGAAGAAAAATGCAGAATCTAAGACCATGAGCGAATTTGCAAACGCGACATCTAAAGGTTTCGCCTTGATGTATCAATTCCGTGGCGACAAGAAGAACCGCCGTCACACATTGTACAACTGTACGGCTAACCGTCCAACTGTCGGTGGTAAGACAAAAGGTAACGGCGAGCCAAACACTCAAAAGCTAACCTTCGTTGCTAAGCCACGCCTACATGACAACCTAGTCAAGAAGAGTACCACCGAAGAAACGCCAGAAGAAACATACAAGAACTGGTTCACTAAGCCATTTGAGGAGCAAGCATAATGGAAGGAATGCTAAGAATCGATGGTCGTGAAATCCGACTAAAAGCAACCGCTGCGACGCCAATCCGATATCGTTCGGAATTTGGCGTCGATTTCTTTAAGGACGTATACCGATTCGGTGTGTCAGGTAACACCATTGCCAAAAGTGACAGTGGGAAGGCAGTAACCGACGAAGAGTTGAATGCCATTGAACTAGATTGCGTATATCGCTTGTTATGGGCCTTTGCCAAGGAAGCAGATAAAGACATTCTACCGTTCATGGAATGGCTAGAAAGCTTTGACGTTCTTCCGTTTACAGACTGTGCCAAAGCGATTTCGCCACTCATCAACAAGTTGATGCAATCAAAAAAGCAGAAGACCCCGACCCCGATAAACCGTGGGAAGGGCAAGAAGAAGAAAAAATAATCACAACAGAAATGGTCCTAGTAGCTATGAAGTTACTAGGACTTTCTATTGATGATTTAGGTAGTATGACGGTCGGACTGCTTATGGATTTCATGCTAACAGAGGTTGAGATGAGAGAGAAGCGGGACGAACCAAAGACACGCAAGGCGACTCAAGATGACTTTGACGCTTTCTAGGAGGTGAGGCAGTGTCTAACATCAAAGGTATTACAATCGAAATCGATGGTAAGACGACTGGCTTAGAAAAGTCGCTTGCCTCAGTCAACAAAGAATCAGCCAAGGCCAATGCCGAGTTAAGCAAGATTAACAACGGATTGAAGTTCAATCCTGGTAACTCTGATCTAGTAGCTCAAAAGCAACAGGTATTAGCCAAGCAAATTGAGGTTACTAGCGAAAAACTAAATGCCTTGAAAAACGCTGATTCTCAAGTCAAGCAATCATTGGCTAATGGCGAGATTGGAGAGGACAAATACCGAGCCTTCCAACGTGAATTAGTCGAGACGGAGAGCAAACTCCGTAAGTACAAAACTGAGATGGCTAGCGTTGGCCAGGAGCAGAAGAACTGGCAACAGAGCTCTAATCAGTTACAGACCTTGCTTAAAGCAACCAAGACAAGCCTAGACGACTATTCCAACGTTCTAGGAACTAAGCTAGTTAACTCTATCAAGAATGGTTCAGCTAGTTCGGCTGATCTCGATAAGGCAATCAAGCTAATCGGTAAGGCCAGTGGCATAACAGAACACGACATCGATAAGCTCAAGAAGACATTGGACACTGTCGATGACGGTAACTCACTAGACAATGTCGCTAGCGAAATGGATAAGCTTAAAAATAAGACAAGCGAATCCAATAAGGAGTTAGAAAAGATATCCAAGGCAACTTCTGGCACAGCTTTGATGCAAGCGGCTAGCGCTGCGAAACAAGCAGGCGATGCAGTCATTGGCTTTGCCAAGCAGTCACAAGACGCATTCCGCCAGATGGACGAAGGCCTAGATATCTATACAACGAAGACCGGACAGAGTTCAGATGCCATCAAGGCAAGCTATGAGCGTATCTTGTCTAGCATTCCGGTTGATAGTCCAGCCATTGTAGGTGCTGCACTTGGTGAAGTAAATACTCAGCTAGATTTTACAGGCGAACGACTCGAAGCAGCATCACTTAGCGCAATCAAGTTTGCCAACATCAATGGCACCGACGTATCAAACTCCATCATCAGTGCCAAGCAAGCTTTAGAGGCATATGGCCTGTCTAACGAGCAATTTGAGAGCGTATTGGATAGCGTGACAGGTACAGCTCAACGAACTGGCGTCTCAGTAGACGCTTTGTTCCAGGCAGCAGTAGCAGGCGCACCGCAGATTAAGTCATTAGGCTTGTCATTTGGTGAGGGCGTCGAGTTGATGGGGCAATTCAACAAGCTAGGTATCGACGGATCTAATGCACTTGGCCTATTATCCAAGGCTAGCGTTGTCTATGCTAAGCAAGGCATTAGCCTTAAAGATGGGCTAGCTCAGACAATCGACAAGATTAAGAATGCTAAGAGCGAGACAGAAGCTCTGGCAACCGCTAGTGCCACATTCGGCACCAAGGGTGCAGCCAAGATGGTTGACGCCATTAAGCGTGGCGCCTTTAGCTTCAGTCAATTAACTAAGGCGGCGAAAGATAGCCAAGGCTCTGTAAGTGCCACATTTGATGCCACATTGGACGATATCGACCAGCAACAAATAGCTATGCAACAGTTCCAAGCTGTCATGGCCGAAGTTGGCGGTACAATCGCATCTGCGGTCGCTCCATTAATCAAAGATATCGTTCCAGTTATCAAAGACGTGGTCCAATGGTTTAGAGACCTACCTGCGCCAGTGCAACAAGGCATACTTGTCGTAGGTGGACTATTGGCCGGACTTAGTGCTTTAGCACCAGTAATCACGGCCATAGCAACCGTGTTTGGCGTGTTCGGTGCGTCGATTGGTGCTGCATTGTTACCTATAGGTGCCATTGTAGCTGCTATTGCTGCAGTAATCGCCATTATAGCCAACTGGGACGCCATTTGTCAGGTGCTATCTGCAACATGGGACGCTTTGGTTGCCACTGGCTCTGCTGTGTGGTCAAGCCTAGTAGAAGTCATATCCGGATTCGTTCAGGGAGCAAGCGATGCCCTTGGCGGTATAGGAAGCTTCATTTCTGGTATATGGAACGAGATTTCCACTACTACATCCAATATTTGGACTGGCATCACAAGCACCATATCCAATACCATCAACGGAGCTAAAGATGCGGTAGGGAGTGCAATCGAGGCAATCAAGGGCTTCCTTAAATTCGAATGGAAGTGGCCAAAGATACCTTTACCACACTTCACATTTAGTGGGTCTCTTAATCCGTTGGATTGGGGCGATGCTAGCAAACGACCTAACGTCGGCGTCGAATGGTACGCCAAGGGTGGTATCTTAAATGCTCCGACGGTATTCGGTATGAATGGTAATAATCTAATGGTTGGCGGTGAAGCTGGCTCAGAGGCGGTTTTACCACTCAACTCTGAAACACTTGGTGGAATCGGCCGAGGGATTGCTGCAACTATGAATACAGGACGGACAGATGAGATTCTATTCCAAATCCTAGACGGCATTCTAGCCTTACTGGATAAGGATACAAGCTTCTACATGGATGGCCAAAGCATAGCTAGACTCGTCGCGCCATACCTTAATTCAATCAACACGATGAACACGACTCGAAATCAGCGGATTAAAGGGGGTAAAATATAGGTGTACTATAAAGTCTTATACGATGGCTTTGATTTATCAAAGTACATCTACATCAAACGGATTAAGCCAATTACGGCCAATCGAACAGCCTCTTTTACTTCCCACGAATACAATTCAGGCCGGAGATTCCGAAATGTCCAGGATGCCGGCCTTGATATTGAGATTGAGGCAGTTATTCGCGAAGATGTCCTTAATGCTCGTGATGAACTCGTTAGGATTTTATATTCAGCGCAGGAGCCAAAGGAATTGATTATTAGCGACCAGCCTAATCGCAAACTCATGTGTATCTTCACTGGCAATTTGGATCTAACAAGTCGAGTAAGGCATGCTAGTTTGAAATTAAGGTTTTCTAGTCCATACCCTTACTGGATCTCAACGGAGCGACCAGTCCCTATTGCATTCGATGCAGAAGGCAAGGTCACCGTGGATAATAAAGGGACCTATCGGACAGCGCCACGGCTTGATGTGACTTTCGACAACGAGTGTGGTTACATTTCAATCATTTCTCCCGGTGGCCATATCGGCTTAGGAAATGCCAAGGAGTTAGATAGAGTTGCAGTTCCGCCTACAGAAAACATGATGAATGAACGTCCGGTCAATATTAATAATGGCTGGACTTACATTCAAAATTTTGAAACCTACGTAACCGACTATATCAAAATGACATCTAAGGGCAAAGCTAAGACAAATGAAACCTTAGCTCTAACCGTTGACAAGGCAACCTACACAGGCTTAAAGGATTCGTGGCAAGGCTTTGCGATTTCCAAGATGTTTAGCGCTGGCTCAGTTGAGCAAGAAGCTAACAACTTCTCTCTCACTGCAAGAGTCCAGATGCAGGATTTCTCCGGGAAAAGCAATCGGACTTGTGCAATGCTAATTGTTATCGAAGACGAGACATATACGCCAATCATGACAACATCTATCTATGACGTGTCGAGTGATCAGAACAAACTCAATACCTCGTTCAAGATTAACTCGCTAAAAGGCGATAGATACCATTCGACTATTATCCACAAAGGCAGCTTGCCAAGCTTGAATGGGCAAGTCGAAATGAAGAAGATTGGTAATAAGTTTACCTTCCAGATTCGTGACATGGGCGAAACAATCACCTATAAACGCGACACCGACAGTTATTACTCAGTTGGCGACATTGTAACGATTCGGCCAGAAGCGAAATACGGATATGATGAAGCCAATAATGCCCACTCAATCAAAGATTGGACGCGAGGACGCCAGTACGAAATCGTAGAGAAGCGATTAAGAGGCGGATGGTGGCAGTACAACATCGCCTATAACGGCGTGAAAACTTATTGGGTGTACTATGATGCTATCTATGGCGATAGAACACCAAGGAAAGTAAGTACCGGTCCAAGGATAGTGTCGCATGAAGTAATTAACGATAGTTTAGCTCAATTTAAGCCTGCCAGAGTATCTGTTTGGATGGCTTCGTGGGGTGATTCCACACCATATTCTAAGCTTGCTTTCCAATCAATTTTCGCTAACCGCATTTACACTGTAGATTCCTTAGATATAGAGAATGTATTCAGACCAGGCGATGTATTAACAATCGATAATCAAACAGGCGACATTCTACTTAACGGTGATACCTTCCAAGGGAATATAGATAGTGACTCCCAATTCTTCAAATTGGATTACGGCAAGAGCGAATTAAGATTGCATAAATCAGCATGGGCAGCAATGCCGAAAGCACATGTGATGTTCGAAGAGAGGTTTGGATAATGAAAACCATAGAGATACTAAACAATAAGTTCGAGCGATTATGCCTAATGGATAATTCAGTTGATGACGGTTTGCATTATTATGCAGACCGTCTTTCAACATCACTTGCCAACGGTGTATACATACTTGAATTTAAAAGCCCAAAAAACACTCCGAAACATCAATTTTTGAAAGAAGGAAATTACATCACATTCCTAAACAACCAAAATGTGCGAGTGTTTATGAATATGCGGAACGTAGAAGATAATGGCGGTAACGAAAAGACAGTTTACTGCGAGGATGCAGCTATCATCTTAGTAAACTCATTTGCTGAAATCCAAGAGAAGCCAAAAGCACCACAAAACATTGATTACTATCTCAACTTCGTACTCAAGGACACCGGCTTCTCGATAGGGCAAAACGAATGCAACATTAAAGAGTCTTTCGAGTTCACAACCCAGCAAACAATCCTAGAGCGTGTGAGAGAGATACTTTCCAAGTTCTCATGCCAATTCTATTTCTCAGCAGAACTGACAGGAGCAGGACCTAGATTTTTCATCAACATTGTTAAAAACCGATTGGAAGGCGAGCCAGGCTTTTATGTCACTTCTGATAACTTTGTGAATCGAATTGATAGGAAAGTTAATATTGACCACATCGTTACACGTTGCATTGTTCGAGGAGCAGAGAAAAAAGGGTCAACAAACAGTCAACAGGCACCTCAAGAGGAGAAAAAGCCGGATAACAGCTCACTAATCGAAAAAGTCATGAAGATTGCGACAGACCAGTTAGGTAAACCGTATGTGTGGGGCGCCAACGGGCCAAACTCATTCGACTGTTCAGGATTCGTATCGTATTGCTTCAGACAAGCAAATGTCCCTGGGTATCCTAAAACAGGTCGCCCAACGACCAATTCTATGTGGGATAGAGGCGGTGCTCACACTAGTTATTTCGATAGAATAACCGCTAGTGAAATTAGGCGCGGTGATATCGTCATGATGGATACTGGATACACTTATCCAGGCGACGCCAACCACGTAGGTATCTACATGGGAGATGGGAAGATTATTCATGCAGGGGACCCAGTCCAAATCGGGAATTTATCTCGATACAACAAGGTCGGGTACCTTCGAGTTAAGGGGTTGTGATTATGCCGTTCAGAATGGAAGACATGAAAGAAATGTGGCCAAAAGGCTCAAGGATTACAATTGTTAAACATAATCACAACATCTTATTTGGCAAAATTATCTGCTATTCAGGAGACAAACTGGTATTCAAAGACGATGAAGGGGAAGAACACTTTATTTACCCACATAGCATCAAATACGTAATTAGCGAGGGGGTCATTCACATTGCAATTCAGCGAGATTAAAGAAGCTGCTTTAGCTTCATGGGACCTCAAAATTTTACCTTCAATCACGGCTGCACAGTGGGCTATCGAAGGCGGATATGGAACTTCAGGATTAGCAAAACCACCTTATAATAATCACTTTGGTATCAAAGCAAGCTCAGACTGGAAAGGTAGAACAGTCAATATGCCTACCAGAGAGTACGGTCCTAACGGTTCATATTGGATCAACGCTGATTTTAGAGCGTATGATTCTATGATTGATTCGTTTAAAGACCATGCTGCATTTTTCTCTAATAACGAGTGGCGTAGAAACAACTATCGTCACGTCATTGGAGAAACAGATTACATTAAGGCGGCACAAGCGTTGCAAGCTTCAGGATATGCGACGGCAGGAAACTACGGAACATCAATCATCCGAGTAATCGAGCAGAACAAACTCTACGAATGGGATAAAGAAGCATTTGCTAGAGCTATTTCTGGCGGTGGTTCAGGCACACCAACACCAGGTGAAAACCCAGAGCCGCTAAAGCCTAGCACAGTATCTATCGAGCGTAGCACGACTAAATCTGTCGGTGGCGAATTGACTTCAGCAGGGCGAGAAGAAGCTTCAAAGATAAAGTTGACTGTGATTGGTGATGAATCAGCAGTAGATGCAGTTCCTTATCTAAAAAGGAGAATGCAATCAGTTAACGGCATTTATAGCAACAGCAAGACTCTTCAAGCAGTTGTCAATGACGTTAAATCATTAAAATCGTCCAAACAACTGAATACCTATGTGGCTATAATGGCTGGCAGATATGGCCAGGTCGATAAGGATGCAGTAGATGCAGTAGTCAACGAGATAGGAGAAGGCCATAAAATACTTTTTGTAGATGCTCCTATCGAAACGCCCAACAAAGGCGCTATGACACAAGAGTATATCTCAGCATCAAATAGACACAAATCTGTGTATTACGTAAATTGGAGCAAATACGCATCGCCATACATTAGCTATTATTACGATGACGGCCTAACGCAAAACAAGAATGGATCTTCAGGACTGGCCGATTTTATAGCTCAAGCATGTTATGAAGCCACATCAGGCACCTTCGAAGGAAGAACGGCACAATGGACCAACAAAGCTTACTATGGCATTGAAGAGTTGGAGTACAACAAAGGCGGATTATACTCACCTAAGGGCCAATCGGTGGTATACAACCCAGAGGCAAACGAGCTGTGGGGATTCCGAGTTTCAGAAAAAACACACTGGATTGATGGCTTGGTCGAGGTGTCGAATGAGCAAGACAAAAACGTCCTACTAGATGCCGCCATAAAGTATATGAAGGAACATAGCGTGCCAGCAGTCCAATATACTGTTCATCTATCAGACATGCCACAATCCATATCAATTGGAGACAAAGGCATATTTGTAGATAGACACTTCAATCCACCACTAGCCATTCAAGCGACAGTCATTGAAATAGTAACCAGTGATACAGATCCTACTTCAAATACCGTGACACTCGGAAACGTGACAGAGTTATATCCTACGGAAAATCCAGACGTCAAGGCGCTAAAACGTAAACTCCAAGATATCAGGTCCGATACATTAAATGAGTACCGTAAAGGTGAGCCCGTTACCATTGAAGTCGATTCAACCAACGGACTCGAATTGAGCGCAACGAACAAAGAAACACGAATATTCGTTGTAGCGAAGCAAGGCAGTTGGATTGTTGATGATGTAGCCTACCGCTGGGAACGACTATCTGACAATAAGGAATCGGATGATACCTTCAACAAAAGACTTGCAAGCAGTGTCCAATCAGGCGCATTAACAGTCACAACAGGCGACCTTGTCAACAAGGCTGCCACTTTTGTAGTTAGAGCCTATGACTCAAAAGGCGAGTTAATCGCCAGTCAGAATATCCACGTCACTGAACCAACTAAATCAAAGTCTGCCTATGAAATAGCCGTAGATAATGGATTTAGAGGGACAGAGACAGAGTGGCTCAAGTCGCTCAAAGGGGAACCCGGACCGAAAGGTATTCCAGGTCCTCCAGGTAGTGATGGAAAAATACGGTACATCCATATGGCTTATGCCGACAACACTCAAGGGCTTAACTTCTCGACCACTGACCCAAATAGGACCTATATTGGGACCTATGTAGATGACCAAGAAGCTGACTCTACCGAGTGGAGTAAGTACAAGTGGACTAAGGCCCAAGGTCCGAAAGGTGACCCAGGTAAAGAAACGAAGCACCATCAAGCCTTTGCCAAGGACGCCAAAGGGACCGGATTCAGTTTCACAGACCAAGCCGGATTGGACTACATCGGTTCCTATTTCGACACCGAGGAGGCTTCCTCAACCGATTGGAGCCGATACACCTGGACCAAGAAGCCAGAAGCTATCGAGCGAGACCAGGCTGACACTAACAAGCAGACCGAGGAGGCTATCAACGCCATCCGAGGAGAGGCTCAGAAGCAACGCCAAGAGTTAGAAGCCAAGGCTGCTAAGAACGCTGTGGACGCTCTGATAAAGGAGATTAGGACACTTCAATCAGCCATGTCCGATGACAAGAAAGCAAGCGAGGCGGCTGTGGCTAATGCGCTCAATCGTGTCGCTTTGACACACAACGAGCTCCAGGATATGGCTGTTAGATACAGCTTCCTGGACCGCTCCATCACATTGGCTGATGAGGGTCTTATCGTTGGTAATAAAGGCGCCGGGACTTATCTCAGAGTCGCTGATGATCGTATTAGCTTTGTCAATAACGGCTCTGAGGTTGCCTTTATCAGTGGTAACATGCTCCAATTTACCCAGGCAATCTTTACCGAGCGGATACAGGTCGGTGAGTGGCTACTAAGTGGATACGAGCACGATCAACAGATATTCGTCATCAGACACGTTGGGAGGATGAGATAATTTGACAACAGAATGGACACAATTTGACGCCAAGGTAGTCGGAACAAGCTCCCTTGGTACTAGATTTAAGATTAAGGCTGACGAACCAGACTCAACAGCTAAAACGGTAAAAATCTATTGGGAGGCCTGGCTGACAGCCAATCCGGCCGCCGGTTATTATGACGCCGCCGAAGGTACGCCGTGCGACTTATTCCTTGGACAAAACCAGGTCTATAACAAGCGGACAGTGTTTGACCTTCGGAACGGACTTAGTGAGCAAAAAATAGCAGAGGGTATCCATACCGTAAGCTATTCAGAAGCTCCAAATGGTAGCATTACCTTCTCTTGGACCTTTGACGGCCGAGCTTACTGGGACCAAATCAAGCAGCCTACAATCATCTCTGGTAATTTTCAACTTCCAGAAATTACGGTAGACTACACGCCTACCACGGACAAGGCTGAGTATATGCTAGGCGAGCCAGTCACCATCACGACAAACGCTCCGAGCGCCGAGTACACACACGACATCAGCTTTCTTAGCCAGGACAAGACTCAAAAAGTGATTGGCACTGGCATTACTGACTCAACGAAATGGGAAATTCCAGAAAGCGAAGAGCTTCATGTACCAACAACAACATCATTCACGGTGGCCATCAAGGTGGACGCTAAGAAAGAAGATAAGGTCATTTTCACCAAGAGCATCAACATAAAGGTGAATATTCCGGAGAGATACCGGCCGGTTGTCCAAGGCGTGTCGGTAATGGAGACAAATAATAAAGTTAACGCTATCTTAGGTAACAAGGTTTATTTAAGAGGTTTGTCGCTTATCAGAGTATTCCCTATCGGTCTCATCAAGGCCCCTGGCGCAAACATTGCTAGCTTTACCGCTCGAATTAAGGAGAAGCCAGAAATTACAGTAACCAGTACCGATGGAAATCTTAATTTCCCGGCTTTCAACTTTCCGGACCAGGGCAAACAACAGGTAACCATCCAAGTGGCTGCTATCGACACCCGTGGACGCCAATCCGACTGGTTTGACAGGGAAATCAATGTAATGTACTACCAGGCCCCATCAATCGGTGCCATGACACCAATACGAACAGGCGAGAGGGTAGTCATCAAGCGAAACTGGTCCGTATCTTCCATTGCTTTGGATGGTCCGGATAGCGAGAAGAACACAGCTAAGCTGTCATTCTTCGTCCGCCCACAAGGTGGCGAATGGACAGAGAACACTGGCGCAAATGCTACCGCTCTGTCTGGTAAGGACAGCGAGGCTAATCTCCTAGGAACGTTCCCAGGTAACGCCTATTTCGAGGTCAAGGTAAGACTGTCGGACAAGTTGGCGACTGTTGAGGCCGGTCCGTTTGCAATCCCGACCGAAAGAGTGCCAATTAGCATGTCATCAAATGGGAAAATTGGGATAAACAGGCTTGTAAACAAAAACGGCGCTCAGCTTCAGGTTGGCGGAGATGGCGAGGTTATGAGCCTGTTAGGTTCAACCTTCCCGTTCTTCACCCTACACAACCAATCCCGCCAGGTCGCTCGGATTGGTTTCCCAAACAAACGCCATATGGACAATCGGGAGCTGTTGCTTGTCAACGACGCGATTGGCAAATGGTTGACGCTTAGCGACCGTGCCTATTACGACGGCAAGAAATTGGCTTATGACATGATTGAGGTACCGGACACTCAGACGGTCAACACGGACACCTTAGCCAACGGATTCCATCGAATCAACAAGGCGACCAGGAGCGCAGAGAATTGGTGTATTTTAATCAGCGTGTGCAAGAACAATCCGACCGAAGGCTTCCAAATTGGATGGCTCCCGGCCTTCCACGCCGCCGGTCTATGCTTCCGCGTCAAGCAATCCAACGTATGGAAGCCATGGCAAAAGATAGGAGTGATGTAGCTTGGAAGAAGAATTGTATCCATACACAACCGAAGATGAGGTCCTGGACATTCCATCCAGGCCTCTTTACTTGGTCTTAAACGACCAAAGCGAGGTCGCAGACCTTTCATTTGAGGACACTGGCCACCATTACCAGGACGTACCAGAAGAGCGCGACCTGGACTACTGGCGCGAGTTCTTTGAGCTCAAGAGCCACCGCCTGACCTTTGTCGACGGTCTACTCGTCTCAGAACCTCGCCAGACGGCCACAGCTTCCGGTCACGGGGTAACCGAGGAAGAGGTAGAGGCTCGAATCAAAGCAGCCTTAGATGGCCAAAGAGAGGAGTTTCTGTCCATTCTGGACGGATACTCCAAAAAACGAACAACAAAATCAAAATAAGAAACGAGGAGATTAAAATGATGTTTACCTACTTACGACAACTAACCCAAACCGACGACTCAAAAATCCTATTCATCTTAGCCTTAATTTGCGGAGCCATGATCTTGGACTTTGCAAGTGGCACATTAGCAGCATGGACTAACCCAGACATCGAATTTAAGTCAAAAATGGGCATTAACGGCATTATTCGCAAAATTGCGAGCATTGTCCTGTTAGTGTTCTTTATACCTGTATCGGCCTTAATTCCGGCTGAAATTGGGGCGGCAACCCTTTATACACTATACCTTGGTTACCTCGGGATGGAGGTTCGCTCTGTGTTTGAGAATTACAAAAAATTTGGCTTTGAGACCGGCCCACTTCAAGCGGTCCTAGACCTATTAAAGCCTAAAGACAACAATAACCAACTATAATCCAACCACACACTCAAATTTTAAGGAGGGGCAAATTATGCCAACATTATATCCAATCGTCAAAGACTTGACATCAATCAACTATAGCGGATGGGGCAATACAAAAGAGTGGATTATCATTCACTTTGTCGGAGCAGCCGGACAAGCTAAAGATAACGCCAATTATTTCCGAAATGTCTACCGAGAGGCATCTGCTCACTATTTTGTGGATCCTAACAACATCATCCAAGTAGTAGAAGATGGCCAGGTTGCTTGGCATGTCGGGGATGGTTACAGTTCTGGCAAAGGCACATATAACGGCTACATCGGTTACGGCGCAACAAACAATAACGCTATCGGGATTGAGATGTGCCAAGACACCTCAACCGGAAAAGATGCCTGGGAGTGGCAAATCCACCCTAAGACATATGAGCAAACCTTATTGTTAACCGTCCACCTCATGCGCAAGTATAACATTCCATTCGACCACGTTATTCGACACTATGACGTTTCTGGGAAGCTTTGCCCAGGATGTTGGCTTGATAACGGTAAATGGACCATGTGGTGGAAATTCAAATCCGACCTCAAGCAGCTCCTAAATGGCGGTAACATCACAGAGGCACAAGCAGAAGTCGAGAAACAACGCTATTCAGACAAGACTGTAATTTGGGAAAACTGGACTGGTTATGTAGCTGTTGACGCTCTTAACGTTCGCAATGCGCCAAGCACAGATGGCGCTCCTGTTGCTCAGTACAGCAGAGGTGATGAAATTCGCTTCGATGGGTGGCTATGGGCTAATGGCTATCGTTGGGGGACATACAAGTCTTACAGCGGTATCCGCCGTTATGTGGCATACAACACCATCGAGGGCGAAGCTCAACCTTACATGACCTGGTAAGGTCCTAAATATTGGACTAAACCAAAAAAGTCCGGGAAACCGGACTCTTTTTATGACATACTCCAGGCTTTGACCTGGAGCTTTTTTTATTTTTCAAGTAAATTCCAAAGCGCCTTCCAATGCCTTGCAAACCGCTTGGTATCAACGTTTTGGCTATTTTCCAAGAAAGTCAAAAAAAGCTTATAAAAGGTATTGACAAACACCATACCTTCGGGTATTATATAAGTGTAAGGTAAATCTTACAAATAAATCGCGATGGCCGAAAGGGCCAGAGGAGGAAATTAAAATGGAAAAGATTAATGAAATTGCCAACGCACTATTTAACGAAATGCCCCAACAAGGAACAGAGTTTTATTTGTTCCGCGACGGTAACTATGGAACTAGACAAGAGGGGAGTTTTTCTGAGTACGAGGAGGAAGTGATTTTTACAATTCCACTATCATTAGAGTACTGGCGTGACACCCTACAAGAATGGGAACTACTAGATACGGACGGTAGAATCAAAGATGACTTAACAGACGAAGAAAAAGACGATTTTATCTGCGATGTTATATTTCCTAAGATTGAAGAGTTAGAAGATTTACTAGAAGAGGATGAAGAAAATGAGCAATAGCAGAAAAAAAACTATCTGGCTAAGTGACCAAATGGTAGATATGTACGAAAACCCGGACGGGAGAACATTCTCTCGGAGGGTGGCTGACACCATCGAACGATACAACGTTCTTATGGGGTTAGCTGAAAAGATTGAGTTAACGGAAAGAGACCTCGTTATACTAGGTGAGGCCGTATTAGGTACTTTTATTGATCGTAACAAAATTAGATATTTGCCGGATTCCATCCGAGATACAGAAATGCCCGGCGCCGAAGATTTAGCTAACAAAGTAGAAAGCCTCGACTATCTTGGCCGGATGGCCTTGGTAGAGAAAATAGCAATGAAGTAATGAGCCACCTTTTTTCTGACATACCCCTGGGCTTTGGCCTGGGGGTCTTTTTTTTATAGAAAAATAAACTTTTTCGTACAAAAGAGTTGACGTCCACATAAATATACGTTATAATATGTTTGTAAGGTTGATTAAGACCTTAACAAAATAAGAAAGGAGAAAGGTATGAAAGAAGCGATGGAACTTCTTGGCTATCTTGGAGCGTTCTTAGCAGGGCTAGCAAGTATCATAGAGATACTTAAAAGCAATAAAAAAGAACAGCCAAAACGATACCGCAAGCGACCAAGCAAAAGGAATCGAAGATAGCTGTTCAGTGAGGAAGGGGCGAAAGCCCCTAGCCCTCACTTGAATTATAACATACCAAACAGAACGATGAAAGCATGGTTAATGTTGTTAGCGTCCATACTTGGATATCGTATCGTTAGAAGAAACAAAAACAAATAATCAAAAGGAGTGTTCAAAAATGTTAACAGCACAACAAGTTTTAGAAGGTATCAAAGCAGGCAAAGAATATCTTATCGTAGATACAAAAGGTAAAATGCTTTGTAACGAATCAACAGGTAATATCCAATCAGCTTTTTATAATGAAGCAGGCTTCTATGGTGTTTATGGTGATTTAGTTGAACCTGTTCACCCAAATTTTGGTAACCAAATGGATAGTCGTGACTATACAGATGAGCAAATCTTACGTGTTTTAGAGTTGATTTCAAACAACGTAGCTTTCTTCCAGGAAGCACCTGATATGAATGACAATGATGCATGGAATAAATTAGAGCGTCGCTATACGCCATACACCAATAACTACATTACAAAAGAGTTATTAGAAGAAGCTAAAAATGTTGAAACCTTTGTCGGTAAGAACTCTGGTGAAGAACGCATTCGATTTATTGTTAGAGATTCTGAGCGCATTTTGAAACCAGAAGAGTTTGAAGGAGCTAAATTGCACATCACTCAAAAAGTTAATATGAAAGGTGAAGTTGTTGGCGAAACATTCAGCATCGAGAAAGGAAGACAATAAATGAAGTTATTAAACATCGAAAAAATAAAAGAGGTGCTGGATGATACCAGCATCTCTGCTTATTCTATCGAACAAAAGACAGGCATTTCTAGAAACGCGATCTCAAGATATCGCCAAGGTAAAGCTGACTTTGAAAACTTAACCCTTGCAACACTGATGAAGATTGCTGAGGTGTACATCGATGGCGAAGAAGATGAATTGCTACCAAATGAAAATCATTAACGCGCATACGCGAACTGTTGCAAAATATACAACAGTTAAAAATTGACTTGCTAACCTCAGCAAAATCTTTTGTGGCGCTGTTCTTCCATGGGGCAGACTTACCTATCATTGACGGGTACATCGAGGAAGTCGACCAGGTGGATGTCATCCAGGTAATGGAAGAGCAAGAAGGATTCCTGGCATATTGGTAGAGAGAGCCCTAGTGGCCCTTTTCTCGTCCCCGATTTTGTCCCTCTAGCTTTAGAATCTTATGAAACTATATGTGGTAAAGTGAAGTAGAATCTAATCAAACAAGCGTATTATCAAACTATTTTCTACTATTATATATGCAGTTATCTTTTGGAAGGATCTGTCGGTTAGACAGGGGCTATCAATATAAGTTAAAAACACCTCGTGACTTGGGCACTAGCCTGAGTCACGAGGTGTTTTATAAATAAATCCTCATTGGCTGTGTCGCGCTAGCCAATGAGGATTTTTGAGTAAATTATTTTGGTGTCCAGGTTTTAAGAATCTCCTCTAAGGCATCCATGTCTTGAGGTGCCCCTTCGACAGCTAAGTAGTAGACTGAATCAGGATCGGACTCTGTGGTGAAGTAAACGAGACGTAAGGATTTCTCTTGAAATTGTACTTCAACTCCGACAGCGTCCTTATAGCTAGATGGGTAATTCTTAGCAGCGCTTAAGGTGAGCTTTTCATGGGATGGGATGGTGGCAAAGGTAGCCATGTGATCGGTCGCATAAGGATATGGTTTAGGTAGTTTACTGAAGACTGGATGATTTTCGATGCCTTGATAAGCTGGCAACTTATTTAATGTGACTACTGTAAAGGCATCTTTAGAAGACCACTGGAGCTGGGTGGGTGAGTGTTCTCCAAGTTCAGTAAATTTGACAAAGTCTGAAGGAATCATGACATAGCCTAGTGAGTCGCTGCCGACTTTCTGACTTAAATCAAGTTTAGTAGTAGTTTGGCTACTTGAGGATTCTTCGGCCAAAATGGTCTGGGGTGCAAGCACGACTAGGCTAGCCAAAAGGCATAAAAAGGTTAAAAATCGTTTCATTGTATGGCTCCTCCTTCTTAAGGTTTCTTACTTGACCAGGTTTTAGCAATGTCACCAAA
>ERZ772974.351-NODE-351-length-35904-cov-7.654356_pt1 | contig 35904 bp, 34 predicted proteins | sample MGYA00580671_ERZ772974 | MGnify/ENA primary metagenome ERZ772974 (study PRJEB29015, sample SAMEA2738065) | human oral metagenome | biome: human oral; feature: human-associated habitat; material: saliva | place: China | collected 2218 ... | reverse complement strand
TCTTGCGGTTCGTCATCATGTAAGTTTGCATCAATAATTCTTTCAATAGCCATTGCTTATATTATACCACGACTTGACAAAAATAGAAAAATTTGTTATAATTCTAGTCAGTATTCCTTTTTGGAATAAGAATTTTATACTTAGGAGGCTCTTATTATGGGCAATTTACAAACTTCAATCAAACGCGACATCACTACCTGGGAAAACGCCGTTAAAATGGCGAAAGGTGACGAAAAGTTAGCAAAAGCTAATTTGACCGAAGCCATTTTCGATTTCACAAGAATTATCTCTAGACGCGTATTCCAAAACGGATTTAAAGTAAATCCAGAATACGCAGTTGTTAAAAACCTAGATGTATCAAACGGGTTCGGAAGTGAGCGTGTCGCAATTGTTGTTCAGACAAAAAAATGTTTTGCCATCAATGAAGAAGGTGATATTTATAGCGTCACTGAAAGCAACAAGTACGGCTTCAAAAAGCTTAAAAAAGAAGATATTCTCAATTTTAAGGGTGAAGATATTGGCTTTTTGCACAGGACATTTTACCTTCTCCGAGAAGAGGTTGTAAAATCCAATAAAGAATAAAACAGTCGCACGAAATGTGCGGCTTTTTTCTTTTTAAATTAAATTCCAGCTTTCAATGCCAAAGTAATACGCTCTTCCGTTGGTAAATCTCGCGGAATTTGTTCTAACGCTTTTGTTGCATCGTTTAAATTGAACCCAAGCGCAATAAGCGCCTCTAAAGCTTCGTCCGAGGCTAAGCTAATATTAACACCAACGCCATCTGGTTTCGAAATCGCCATTCCAACTTTATCCTTTAAGTCTAAAATTACACGCTCGGCGGATTTTTTACCAACCCCAGCAGCTTTTTGAATAAATTTTGCATCTTCGCAAGCGATCGCGTTTCGAACTTCTTCAGTTTCACCTAAACTCATAATGGCAATTCCAGCTCTTGGTCCAACCCCCTGAACAGTAATTAACAGTTCAAAAAGTTTTTTTGCTGCCAAACTCGAAAAGCCAAATAATTCTTGGCTTCTATCAGTAATATTATGATAAGTATAAAATTTAATCTGCTCGTCTAAAACTGCCCGCTCAAATTCTCCTGCGGGAACAATAACCTCATAGCCAACACCAGAGACATCAACAATCACGCTCCCCGCAAATTTTTCAGCAATTTTTCCAGAAATATGTGCAATCATTGTTTAATTTTACCATAATTATTTTGGTTTTTAAATACGCGTCATATAAAAATGCGTAATTGCAGCCGCCAACGCATCGGCCGCATCATCTGGTTTTGGCACCTCCACCAAATTCAAAGTTGAACGCACCATTTCCTGCATTTGCTTTTTATTAGCTCCACCATAACCTGTTAAAGTTTGCTTGATTTGATTCGGTGTGTATTCAGAAATTGGAATTCTCGATTGCTGGGCCGCCAAAATCGCCACGCCTCGAGCTTGCGCAACTGAAATCGCCGTTGTTACGTTTTTCGAAAAGAATAGCTTCTCAATCGAAACTTCATCTGGTTTAGTTTCTTCAATAATTTCCCTTAAACCATTGTAGATTTCCTCTAGTCGCACTTCGATTGGCGTATGCGCAGGAGTCGAAATAACTCCTCCTGTAATCATCTTTAGCGGTTTTCCAATCTGGCAATCCACGACACCAAACCCTAAAATCCCTGTTCCTGGGTCGATACCTAAAATTCGCCGTTTTTTCATTTTTTACCTTTCATTAATTTTGCAAAAATATCTCTTCTAAATTCGAAAAACAAAATTGCTAAAAATATCAAAATAATTACAATGATAGCCCACCAACCTGTAAATTCAGATTGTTTTGATTCTTTTTCTTCTTTTTTGATTTCGTTATTTGCGCTGTTATTTTTAACTATTTTACGACAGCGATTTGTCTCGGGACTACGCTCGTAACCGTCTTTACACGGTGTTAGTTCTTTTTTTGCATCTGAACTATTTTTTCGACATCGGTTCGTAACAGGATTGCGCGTATAACCTGGCGCACAAATTGCTAGTTCTTTCGAAGAAGTTGCCAGCGTTGCAATTTTTCTACAGCGATTTGTTTCAGGACTTCGAACATAGCCCTCACGACACTCCGTTGTTGCTATTTTTTTAACTGATATCTTATTACAACGATTCGTTTGCGGATTCAAAAAATATCCGTCATTACATTTTTTCTCAGTTTTTTCATTATTCTCAACCTGTTCGGTTTTTTCTTTTTCAACTTTTTCTTCTTTTATTTTATTACATCTTCCAGTTTCTTCATTTAGAAAATATCCATCTTCGCAAACTTTTATTTTTTCACATTGCCCTTGTGGGTTTAAGGTAAATCCATCTTCACAAGGATGAAAAATATTCTTACTATTTTTTGTAATTTTAAAACTTTGGCTCCATTCTTTCCCGTCAAAAATCCAGCTCAAATCCTTTTTAGAATTTTTTAAATCGACAGTTTGAATTTCCTGACTATTCGAATCCAATAACGAAATTTTATTTAGGCCCATCTTTAAAAGCTTGAAATCTGGATCTACACTTGAATCAATCGAGAAAAAACTATTTGGTAAAATTTCTTCATCTGTAAAAACTTTTTTATATGGCTTTTTTAAACTTCCAAGATGGATTTCAACTGCGCAATTTTTAAGACTTATTTTTTTATTTGTATTATTTTTAAGTTCAATAAATTGCTCACTCGAATTTACTAGAACCTCGTTTAATTGTATATTTTCACAAAAATCTGGCTCTTTTTCTGCCAAACCGCCAGTTTTAAAAACCACGCCCTCTTTCGAAATCTCAAAATCACCGCCTAAATTTAAATCTCGAACTAAAACATCTCCTTCTGTAAATTCTGGTGCATTTTTATTTTTGCAAGCCATCTTTAAACCACACAAAAAATCCACATCCTGCCCGTCAATCCTTAGCTTTATTTGGCTTTTCAATAATTCTGGATTTAAAAGTTCCCCATCACCATTTTCGCCAAATGAAATTTGTGATTTTTTAAGAAAAACTCCGTTTGAAATTTCGCCAATTATTTTATTTTTCTGAATTATTTCAATTTTCGAAAAACTCAAATTATCACCCAAATTTGTGATCTCAATCATTGAATTTGAAACTTTCGAAATTAAAATTTTCTGATCAGAAATAGCCGAAGCTTGATTAAAATTCCCTAAAAAGAATAAAGCTAAAATTAAAAATAAAAAATATCTAAAAAACTTCATTCAAAACCCTTCTATTAAATATAATTAACATTTCAAACGTGGATAAAAGCAAAATCTGTAAAGTGAAGTTAGCATTTTTTTGATAAAACCCAGTATTCGGAGCTAAAATCTTAGTCTTATTATCTTGCTGAATTGTTGCTGTTTTATTATTTTTTCCTTCAAAATCAACCTTAAATTTAGGAAGCTCATCTTTATTCTCAGTTAAGCTAATATTCACATTCTGCTTTTTATCATCAATTTTATTTTCATCTATAAGATTTAAGTTGTTATTTTCACTAATACTATCAATTTCTGGTTTAGCTAAATTATCATCTTTTTCACTTTCTGGAGTCAACACTTCTGGCTTTCCTAAAATATCACCAGTATTTTCAAGCTCACTCGAATTTTCGTCTGTATTTTCAAAATTCTCAATTGGCTTTTCGGCACTATTTTCAGAGTTACTATCTAATTCTATTTTTTTATCGTTTAATACTAACCCGCCAGTTTTTGGTAAGTAATCATTAAAATTACGCAAACTAAAATCATAGCCTTTTTTTGTTTCTGAAGGCTTCAGTGTCTCGCCATTTTTGAGAATTTCCTCTTTCGAAACTGCCATTTTTTCTACTCCACCAGCCGGTTTTAAGTCTGTTGAATTCTTTTTATATCCAGCAATACATCTCTTTTCATCTGAACAGATGTAATCTTTCAATTTGCCATCAACATATAATCCTAAAATTGGCTGTTGACTAATTGTGTCCACATTTCGAAATTCATCTTTAAAATTCGCATCTGCACCTGTCGCATTTTGCGAAAAAGTAATATAACTCTGAGATTTAAAAATACCATCTTTAAGATTTGCAATCTCAATCTGCTTTTGAGTATTTCTGATAGAAATTTCTTGAAATTTATAATCTTCACCGCTATTAAAAATCTCCACGAATTCTTTCCCGTTTGTGGCATAAACTCGTGAAATATAAATATTTTTCTGACTAGCGAAAGTATTTTTCGAAAGGAAAAGTGCTAGAAAAATCGGTAAAAATCCAACGATTATTAAAAATCTACGCATTCCCCTCCTTTAAAAATTATTAAAAATATTTTAACATAACCAAGATTTTTTTTCAAACTAAAATAAAATCACCCGCCTTTGGAGTGATTTTATGATTAGACTGCAAGTCGTTTTCGGCCTTTTAGTCGGCGTCGTTTCAAAACTTTAATTCCAGCCTTTGAAGACATCTTATTTCGAAAACCGTGAGTTTTCGCACGATGTCGTTTGTGTGGTTGATGTGTTCTTTTTGGCATATCTATCCTATTTTACAATTTAATATTCAAAAAATCAAGTTTAATACTTTTCATAAGCGTTTTAATCTTTTATTTAAACTTGAATTTTCGTTAAATTCATTTTATAGTATACCATAGTTTTCCACAAAAGACAAGGACTTTTCCACAATTATTACAGTAGTAGTGTAAAATTGTGGAAAAGTTTTAATTCTTTTCAAAAATTATACCATATTTTTATTTCTTTGGTTTTTTGGGTTGTTGAAAACTCGAAAATATTATAGAATAGAACTATGAATGAGTTGTGGAAAAACATCTTAGCTGAGCTTGAAATGGACCCTAAAATCCAAGGTGCAAATTTTAAGACTTGGTTTGCTGATACTCAACTCTTATCTTTAGAAAACGACCATGCAGTTATTGGCGCTAAAAATTCTTTTATAACTAATACTATCAAGAAAAAATATCTTGAGCATATCAAAAAAGCCTTTCGAAATAACGGTAAAAATCCTGAAATTATCTCTTTTGAGGTTATTTCCACAAAAAAACGCAAAAAACAGACCGAAGAAATTCCAGCACATTCTTCAAAAAAACCTTCTGTTGAAGATTTAATTAAAAAGAAAACCGAAAAAGCTAAGCACTCTAGCGGTTTAAATAAAGATTATACTTTTGATAACTTTATCGTTGGCGGATCAAACGATCTTGCATTTTTTGCTAGCCAAAATGTTGCTAAAAATCCTGGCACGAAATATAATCCACTTTATTTTTATGGTGAATCCGGATTAGGAAAAACTCACCTAATGCAGGCAATCGGTAACGAAATTGAAAAAACACACCCAGAATTGACTGTTCTTTATATTACAATTGAAAACTTCTATCGTGATTTTTTGGATAACGTGCGCTCAAAAAAGCAAGGTTACGCCGATAAATATCGCAATGTTGATGTTTTGATCGTTGATGATATTCAATTCATTTACGGAAAAGATAAGACTCAAGAAGAGTTTTTCCATACTTTTAATGAATTACACCGGGCCAATAAACAGATCATTCTCTCTAGCGATCGCGCGCCTTCCAGTATTCCAACTCTAACCGATCGTCTAAAAAGCCGTTTCGAAAGTGGAATGACTGTTGATATTCAGCTACCTGACTTTGAAACTCGTCAAAGTATCGTTGAAGCTCGAGCAGAGCACGATAATGTTAAACTCGACCCCGAGGTGTCGGAGTTTATCGCCGAAAACTACCGCACAAATATTCGTGAAATCATCGGAGCAGTAACTCAACTAATCGCAATGGCAGAGTTGCGAAACATTAAACCAAATCTTGAGCTTGCGCAGGGATTAATTCAAAATAGTCGACCGACTCGACCAAATCATCTTAACTCAAAAAAGATAATTGATAAAACAGCAAAATACCTGGGCGTTTCTAAAGAAGATATCTTAAGCAAATCTCGTCAAAAAGATATTAATCACGCGCGCCAAGTTGCTTGTTATTTAATGAAGTATGAGTTAAAAATGAGTTTTCCGCAAATCGGTAAGGAATTCTCACGCGATCATTCAACCATCATGAATGGTGTTTCGAAAATCGAAAAAGGCATTAAATTGGATGCTGAAATTCGCTCCGAAATCGAGAGCTTACGTGATTTAATTTATGAATAGAGTCTAAACGGCTCTATTTTTATATCTGTTAATTTGACATTTTCTATTTTTAGTTTTATAAAAAGCGAACAGCTTTATTTGTTCGCTTTTGACTTTTTCTAATTATATTTTATTCATATAAATACTAAGAGCACTTCTCTATTTGCGAAAATATATTTTTTATTTTATTGCTATGTTTGACAACATGCTGCTATTGTTTTAATAAAGTGTTGAAAGCTTGTGGAAAAATCAAATATTTCGTTTGGAAAACCTGTAAAAATCTTGCAGAAAAAAATAGCAAAGTTTTGCACAAGCTCGCTGTGGATAATTTCCAATTTTCAAAATTGTGAAAAAGTGTTTAATTTATGCACAATTTTTCAAAAAGTTTTGCTTTGATTTTCCACACAAAAAATGGTATAATTTAAGTAGTGAATAAGTGGTTTTCCACAGTTTCCACAACACCTATTATTATAACTACTACTTTTTAAGAAAAAGGAATTTAAATTTTATGGAACTGACTGTTAATAAAGATGATTTAGCCAAAGCACTCAATAATGTTGAAGGAATTGCAAGTGCAAAAACAAGTATGCCTATTCTTGAGAATATTCTTTTACAAACAGACGGGCCAAGACTTTTAATTGCTGCTACGAATTTAGAGATTGCGATTTCACAAAAAATTAGTGCAAAAATCGAAAAAGTTGGTTCAATTATGGTTCCAGCAAGTTTAACGAAAAGTTTTATCAGTAGTCTTCCATCAAATAGTCAAGTTTCTTTTAAAGTTAGCGGTGATCATATTTTAATTGAAAGTGGAAATTATAAATCTAAAATTAATGGCTTTTCAGCTGAAGATTTCCCTGAGTTACCGACAATCGATGAGCCGACCGCGCGATTTTTTATGAGTACGGATATTTTTAAAGAAGCGGTTGATCAAATCAATACGGTAAGTATGGATACTTCGCGGCCAATTTTAACGGGTGTGTTTTTGCATACTTTCGAAAACTATATTTATATGGCCGCAACGGACGGTTATCGATTGAGCGAGCGAAAGTTGTTTGAAACTGATCAAGAGTTTGAATCAATTGTTCCAAGTAGCGTTTTAGCAAAAGTTAAAAGTGTTGTTCCAGAAAAGCTTGATGAAATTGAAATTCTTATCAACGATAACCAAATTCAATTTATGGTTGGCGATATTTTGGTAATTAGCAATTTAATTGATGGAAAATATGTTGAATATCGCCGTTTAATTCCTGAAAAAACTGAAACTACCGTAAAGATTAGCCGCACCGATTTTTACCAAATTGCAAAAGTTGCAAAAGTTTTTAGTGATAAATCTGGTGGAAGTGTTAAAATTACTGCAAACGAAGAAACTTCGAAATTATCAATGCATACAATTGCTAGCGAAATTGGCGAAAATACATCTGAAGCCGATGCGGAAATTCAAGGTGGTGGCGAAGTTACGCTGAACGTAAATTATATCGAAAATGCTTTAAAACCATTAAAATCTTCGAAAATTTATTTTGGATTTTCAGGAAAACTTGCACCAACAATTTTCAAGAATACAGATAGTGATGATTATATCCATATTGTGATGCCACTAAAAAGTTAGGAACCGAATGATTTTAAAAACTTTAAGAGTTCAGAATTTTCGAACGCATTCTGATTTCATTTTAGAAATTGGTGAAAAATCGACATTAATTTCTGGTGCAAACGGTAGCGGAAAGACTTCACTTCTTGAAGCGATTTATTTTACTCTTCAAGGAACTAGTTTCCGATCGAGCGATAAAGAAATTCTTCGAAATGATGGTTCGAGCTGGTTTCGGATTGATTTAAAAGATTCGAAAGACTCGTTAAGGACGGTTACATTCGATAATTCCCTTACAAGTTCGAAAAAGCAATTCCTAATCGATGGAAACAAAAAAGCGCGTCTGAGCGCAAATTTAAGGGTTCCTGTGGTGCTTTTTGAGCCTGAAGACTTGCAATTATTGAGCGGGTCGCCGAATCGTCGACGTAATTTCTTAGATCGTTTTTTAGCCCAAATTTATCCAAGTTTTCAACTAGCACTTTCAAGATATAATAAAGCCTTAAAACAGCGAAATAATCTGTTGAAAAGTGATAATTTCTCAAAGATTGAGCTCTTTCCGTGGGATTTGATGCTTGCAGAATACGGTTCTGAAATTATTTCGAAAAGATGTGATTTTATAAAATTATTAAATTCAAAAATTGAAAATATTTATGCGGAAATTTCAGGAGTTAAAGATAGTATTGAGATTCAATATTTGGGTGACAATGTCTCGAAAAGCGAAATTTTAGCGATCTTAAGCAAAAATGTTGAGCGCGATAAGATTTTAGGCTATACAAGTTTTGGTCCACACAAACATGATATTCAGTTTATTTTTAATGGAAAACCAGCGCAAAATGTGGCAAGTCGTGGAGAGAATCGTAGTTTGGTTTTGGCGCTTAAATTTATCGAAACAGACATTTTAGCGGAACTAACCGGAAAACGACCAATTGTTTTACTTGATGATGTATTTTCGGAGCTAGATAATGAGCGACAAAAATTACTAACTAAGCATTTTTCGAAATATCAAACTATTATAACTTCAACAAACGATATTCAGGTTGATGAATGTAAAATAACCTCACTAAGTTAGTGAGGTTATTTTTGACTAATCTGTAATAGGTTTTACGTTTGTTGTATCTTCTTTACATACAGCAGGGTCGCAGTAATTATATTCGAGGACTGGATTCTCCTCCTTATCGGTGTCATAAAAATAGAACTTATACCTAAATGGTGTGAAAGATTCAATTTTTACCCATAAGGTTTTTTTGTTAGTATCTAGCTCGATCTTAAAGCGATGCGTGAAGATATTAGTTTTCGGATCTGTTTTGGCTGAGTAAGAGTCTTTATACATACTTACACGTTTGTAATAAGTATTGTAATTATTGCCATTAACCTTAAGCTGATATTGTCGAACAACACTTTGGAATTCTTTATACATGTTGAAATTTGCGCCGTTATTAACAAACTTTTCAAAGCCAATATACGGAACAGCATATTCTGGAAGATTTCCACCAGTTGGAGGGCCAATTACTTCGCCCGAAGCTGGATCGATCTCGGGCTTTTTATTGGCCTCTTGCTGTTGGCGAATAACTGACCAGATTGCTAAACCAATCATGAGTGCGCTAGCAAATAGAAAGGTTATTACAATAGCTTTGATTTTCTTGTTTTTTAAAATATCTCTAAGCATATTCAACTCCTTTTATTTAGTAACTCCAAATGCTGCAAAAGTCATTGAGATGACGTAAGAAGGGTCATAAGGAGTATCGTCAAGTTCTTTGCGGCCAGGGTTTGCTGTATACCATTTTCCGCCTGAGCTTTTTCGAATAACAACATAGTGGCTAGTGTTTAGGAATGGACCAGGGCCGGTTCCTGCTAACATAACCAATCCACCTTTCTTTAGGACATCTTCAACAGCATTAACCGAAATATCAATTTTAGATTGTTTTAATCCATAATCTTGTACCATTTCAACAACTCCTAGGGTAGTTCCGTATCCAGCTTCATATCCCTTTTCGGCAGCCTTTTTAGCCATCTCAAGAGGGCTGATGGATTTTCCAGTAAGTGCTAGTACCATGTTGGAAACAGATGTTGGACCGCAGGCTGCGTGGCACATTGTATTTCCAGGATTTTTTCCCCACTGTTCATTAGCCCATCGTGGATCACATTGTTCAAAAACTGAGAATCCATCTGATGTTGTGTGTGATGCATCGGCTGAAGTCATAAACTTACCCGAAGCAGATCCGGTTGCACCACAAGAATCTGATGATTTTGAAGAATTATCCCCACCACCATTAAGTGATTCTTTTAAGAATTTTACGTAGGCTTCTTGTCCTTCAGTATTTGGGTGAATTCCGTCACCTGAATAAAGCTTTTCACGTCCACCATTTTTCTCGGCGTAAGCTTTCCAGTCTAAAACTTTAACTTCGCTATGCTTTGAAGCAAATGCTGATAGTTTCTTATTGATTACTTCATAATCGGCGTTGCCACCTTTAGAGAAGTTATTCACCCAATAAATTTTCTTACCTTTTAATTTACCAAGTAGGGTTTCAGCGGCACCTTCATCGAAATTGTCGTTGGTTCCGAGGTTAATAACAACAGTATCGTTTATTTCGGCTGGAAGTTTGCTCGTGGCGGCTGCGATTGAGTCTCCAACTGTAGCTGAAACGTTTGACCCTGAGAATGTTGAAGTGAGTTTATCTTGAACTCCAACAGTAATAGAGTCACCGATAAAGGTTATTTTTCCACTATTCGATGAACTATTCGAGCTTGAAGATCCTGAGTTTGAGCTTGAACTTGAGCTGTTTGAGCTTGATGAATTACTTGAAGAACTAGAAGATCCTGAAGATTTTCCACCCTTACCCTTATATTTAGCAAGAATATCATTACCAACTTGTTCACCTTCTTGGATGCGTCCAGGTCGTAAATCTTCGCGTGGTCGTTCAAACTGAAGCGTCCAGGCTGTAGTTGCCTCTTTTACGGATTTTGCAGAACTCACAGCATTTTTTGCGGCTACTTCTGGGCCTTCGAGCTCTGTCCATAGGAAATCTAGCTGAACACCAAGATCTGATACTGGCTTACCCTTTTCTTTGGCATAATTTTCGAGATTTGTTCGTCGCCCAAAAGACCACTGAGCAATACCATAACCGATTCCGCTACCCGCCTCATTCAAGTCAGGTTGAAAGTGGTTTGATTCACCCCAAAGGCTACCCATAACTCCGGCAACCTGTTCATCGCTCCAACCTTTAGATTTGAAGAAGTTCCAGATTTTTTCAGCATTATCGTTTCCTTCGAGGTTCGTGGAACCACTCCCACCACCTCCGCCAGTTCCACAATCATCACCTGCATCGTAGTAGGTGATATTATTTGAATTGAAGAATTTAGCATTAAAATCTGCTTTGGCTGGAAAGCTAATTAAATCGGCCAGCAAAATAGATACAGCTATAATTGGTAAAATTCTGATTCGTTTCATTATAATACTTAAGTATTTCCTTTAATTAAATCCATAGGGTTGAAGGCGCCTTTTTCTCCTGGTACTCCGGTTCCCTTCTTTGTTTCGAAGTGAAGGTGCTCCCCGCTCGCATTTCCTTCTGCTCCGGTGACGCCAATCTGCTGGCCTTTTTTAACTTTATCTCCTTTTTTTACACTATGAGATCGCATGTGTGAATATGTAGTATAGATATCACCATTATGCTTAATTGCGACATAGTGGCTACCAGCTCCCCATCCTACAGTTTCAGGATCTCCACCGTAGACAACTTCTCCATCAGCTGCTGCATAAACTGGTGCTGCAGAACCAAATTTTGCACTACCAAAGTCTATTCCGTAGTGTGTTGACGAGAATCCGTCAAAGAATGATCTAGGTCCGAAGTCTTGATCCGGTCCAACTCCTTCAATTGTGTCACCATTAACTTTAACACCCTTAACTGGCCAGACAAATTCTCCACTAAGTTTGGCTAGGTCTGGATCTACACCTCCTGAGCTTGAGCTCGAATCTCCGGATCCACCACCGCCTTCATCGGGTTTGAAATCTTCATTCATACCTTCTTCAACTCGGACATCAGTTAGGAATAATGCATACATGTTGGCTTTTGGATTTTTATCACTATTACAAATAGCTCCATAGTTATCGTCATCATCATCTTCTGATGCGCCGATTGGTTTTTTGCGATTGAAGCAGTATTTTTCGTACTTTTTAAGTTCGGGGCCCATTTCAACTGTACTTAGCATATCGTCAGTATCCTCGTCTCCGGAGTTATCTTTTTCTTTTAAATCTCCGCTACTCTTTAGCTCGTTGATAACTTCATCTGTATCTTTATCGGCTATTTTCATATCGATACCAGTATAGACATTACAGAAAATATCAGTTGCAGCACCGGTATCTTTAATTGTTTTATCTTCACAAGTGTCCATATTCGCAATAAAGTTTGCATCATTTGCAGCATGCGCGCCAGGCGTAATTGCGGCAAATGATCTTTGCGCACCACCAATAATCGAAGGCAAGAAGCCACTGATTGAGGATATTTGCTTTGAGTAAGGTAACATATTACTTACAATTGAGCCTAGGAACGTGTGACGAGTATTTGGATCGAATGGACTTCTTGTCTTTCGAATTTCTTCAGCATTTTCAGCAATTTGTCTTTCGGTTTCATGATAAAATGCAACGGCTTGTGATTTAGTTAATACTCCACCACTTCCGGCCATTGTATTTTTAGACATCAATGCGGCAGAGCCCGACATTATGGCGTTACCAAAATTTTCACCTTTAGTGGAGTCGTTAAGAATTGTTCCGGTCAAACCTTGCGCAACATAAAGGGATATATCGTTCATTACTTTATCCTGAAGAACGCCCATTGCGATAGTTGCTACAGCCATAACTGCAACATTCCAGGCAATTGCTTTAATGACGGAGCCAGCCGTACAAGTGACTCCCCATGAGACGGCACATGCAGCAATTTGAGCTGCAATTACGGCAGCCCCAACAACAGCCGAGGTTAATGTTGCTACCTTACAGCCCTTACGGACTACCCAACCAAGAGTTCCGCTAGTGAATGTATCCATTATTTTTGCTAAAGCACCGGTTATACCGACTTGATAATCTTTTGCGGAATCGTCCAGCTTAGAAACACGGTCACCATAGGCTAATGCTCGCCACCCCTGGGAGTCTGTAGCGCTTTTTCCGGGGCTATTTTTTTCTTCTGCTGAATCTGCGAAAAATGCAAAAGCCTCTTTTAATCTAGAAGTGTTAGAATCGCTTTGTTCGCTGTCTTTTTTCTCGTCGGAATCTTTCTTATTAGCAATTCCCATTAAGCTATTTCCTTGAGCCGTGACTTCTTCTTGAGTCGCATCACCAGACCTAATCTTCGAAGACATTGAAAGGAAAGACAGTCCAAACTGAGCAAAAACTTCAACTTTTGCTACTTTCGCAACACTCCATCCCATAGTTACCAGTGCATACACGCCACAAATTTTATCAATTGCATTTAATGGTCCGTTAAGGGTCTCTCCTACCCCTTCAACAGCTTTTGCGGCAGCAAGAGTTTTTTCGCGAGCATTCTTAAATCCCTTTTTAAGTTTAGCGCTATTGGATTTTAACTTATCTTTAACTGCACTTGTACCCTTATCTCCTTTTTCAACTTTACCATCTTCTGGATCAGGGTCACCTTTACGGCTTTTTCCATCAGTATCTTCCTCTTTAGTGTGGTCATTGGCAGTTTTTTTCATATCCTCATCAATTTCTTCTTCGGTTTTGCCCTTGTTATTCTTTCTCCATTTCTTGAGGCTAAACCACCCCTTGAGCTTTCGCCACTTTTTATCTAGGAAGGATGCAAAGCGCCCGTTATAGCCACGTTTAAGAGCATCCCGAATTTCGGGATTGTTTGTCAGGGCACTTTTAATCTCGGAGGATGAATCTAGCGGAATTTCATGCCCAGCTTTAACATATTTTATGGATGAAATTTTTTTACGCCCAAGAATACTTTTACCTTTTTCTACTTCAACTTGAAAACCAGCTTCACGCAGATTTTTAAGATTTCGATCAGTTACTCGCGACATGCGACAAACAATTCCAGCTACACAGTTAACACCTTTAGTTTTAAACTTTAGTTTAAAGACTTTAGGGCTACGCTTATTCATGCTTATCATCGCTGAATTTCCTTTTTCTGTAAGTATTTCGGTAATATGGTTTGACATCATAGTAACCATGTTTATTGATGCGGCAAAAATCAAAGCACCAATTCCACCGACAGTGGCACCAGCTGTAGCAAAAGCACCTTTACCTTTAAAAAACGACATTGCGCGATTTTTTGCGCCGCCTTTTGAGGCCGCATTTCGTGATTTGTGAGTTCCTCCGCCACTAACATTATTACGCCAACCGCTCGATTGAGTTGTGGTTGCGTCTTTCGCGAGAGTTTCATTATCGCTAATTCCCGAATTTGAGCTTGTTGCTATAGACGAATTTTCGGCGTTTGCTAAATCTGACGGATTATAGCCGTCATCACCGCGAATAACTTCAGCGTTTCCCCATCTACTTTTTGCTTTTTCTAGCGCAGATTGGTTTGTGTCGCTTAAATCGCTAAAATCAAGATTTTCATCTTGGTCGAAATCTCTTGCTGCTCCCATTTTTTTCCTAAATTAAAACTCAAAATTTATAAGACTATCTTAACATGTTTATGCTCATGTTTCAAGACTAGAATAATTCATTTGGATCTGCATATCCGTTCGTCATTAAGTTATCACCCTGGCGATTCTTAGAATTATTTGGACTGGTTGAAATTAACTGATGTTCAGTATCGCTGGCGATAATTTGGATATGAACGTGATTTTGTCCAGCGAAGAATAGACCTTGCCCAACCGGGAAGTTTGCAAGACGTTTACGCTCTTCTTCGGTTAATTTAAAGACATCACTCAAAACATCAACTGCACTTGAAGATTGCTTTAGAAGTAGCTGCATAGAGCTGTTTGAAACAATCGCACGACCCATTTTCGAACCCATAAAGTCTTCAACGTCCTGAGAAATTGTAGTAAGACCAAGGTAATATTTTCGGGCGCGTTTTGCCAAACTGAACAAAAAATTTGCGGAATCGTCGTATTTCATTAACTGCCAAGCCTCATCAACGATCAGCATACGTTTTTTCTGTTCTGAACGCACGATATTCCAAATGTGTGAAAGTACAATATACATCGCAACTGGGCGAAGTTCATCTTCAAGGTCACGAATATTAAACACCACCATTGAGTTATTAATATCAATATTTGATTGTTGCGAGAAAATCCCCGCGAATGTTCCGGTGGTATATTTGCGAAGGCGCTGCGCTAAACTTGGACCGCTTCCATCCATGTGAACTAATGTATCATAAAGGTTATGGATTGTTGGCGGTGTTGAATTATGTGTTAGCGGATCGGAAGTAATTCCAGCGCGCGCATAAGTATCGATAATCGCTTGGTCGAGATCGGCTTCTTCACTCGGCGAAAGACCAATTGATTGCCCCGCACTCGTTCCACCAAGCATCAAGCGAAATAGGCCGTGAAGTGTAACGATATTCGCACGAAGTGCGTTATCGGCTTCCTCGGCATCAATAACGTGTGGCAAATCGAACGGATTAATTCGCACATCAGAGTTCAAACTTAAGCGAATGTAGCTTCCGCCAACCGCATCACTTAATTTTTGGTATTCGTTTTCTGGGTCGATAATTAAAACTTCGGCACCCATCATCATTGTTCGAAGAGCCTCAAGTTTCACAGTGAAAGATTTACCAGCACCAGATTTCGCAAAGACCACCATGTTTGCATTTTCAAGGGTGAAACGGTCGAAAATAACAAGTCCGTTATTGTGCATATTAACGCCATAAAGAACACCATTTTCCTGCGTAAGATCAGCAGAAGTAAATGGGAATGAAGTTGAAATTGCGCCCGTGTTCATGTTTCGGCGAATTTGTAATTGATCTGAAAGTTGAGGAATCGTTGCTTTCAAGCCCTGCTCTTGTTGGCTTGATGCCACTTTTGAAAATAACATTTGCTGTCCAAGCATTGTTTCGATTTTACTTCGTACAAAGTTTAATTCATCAAGGCTATCGGCATAAATTGTTAGATAAAGTCCAAAACGGAAGAATTTTTCTGCTCCAAGCTGGAGTTGATCTCGGAGTTCCTCGGCGTCATTTAAAGCAGCCTCGAGCGCTGGGTCACGAGTTTTACCCTTTTCGTTATTAATCGAAAGGTCGGCTTCAAGCTGGGTAACTTTTCGGCGGAGGTTTTTCATCACGATTTCGGTTTCAACTGGATAAATAAACATTGAAACGTCCAAAACCTCATCGGCATTCAAGATTGGTGAAGCCCATCCGGTGTAAAGCTGGCGTGGGTAACCATAAACATAGATTGTTTGGCCGTATTTTGTGCCTAAGCGAAAATAGCTCGAGTGGAATTCGAGACTTGACGGTGCAATAAGATCGCGTAAAGTGTTAATACCAGTTAAAAATGCTTGCTCAACCTCAGCCTGCTCTTGGGCGCGTTGCTGCGCAGCAATATCAACTGCGTCTTTTTTCTTCTTCCCCATAATTAAAATCCTCCTTGATTTGGATTATCACCATCTGCTTTTCGAACAAATAAGCTTGCTGTATCACGGAAATCACCCAAAGGCTCATAAACTGCCGTATCCGGGTTATAGACGTTATAATAAAGCTCACCAAGTTCTTTTGTGCTTAACTGTACGGATTTAATTCCCATTTGATAAAGTCCACCGGTGATTGAATCAACGCGTTTTTTAATTTCCTCACGCGCCTTATCCCAGGTATTTCGATCAATTTTCGAAATTTGCGCACTTGGTTTTGCAAATATTTTTCCAAAAAATCCCTTGGCTGAATCTTTAAGGTTATTTAGATCGCCAGTTGGGTGGTAAGGAATAACAATAAAGAAAGATTTATCCATAATATTCGCACTGCGGCTCAAACTATCAATAAAGTTAATGTAGTCTTCCATTAAATCGCCAAGAAGCATGTTATCTTGAGCGATTTGAATATCGGCGAGCTTATTCAAATATGGTTCAATATCAACGCGTTGCGAACGAACCAAAATTTGAATTGGAAAAGTTAGCGAGTTCAAAAAACTCTGGTAAGAATATTCCACACCTTCGCGTTCGCGAGAACTCATAAGGTCGAAGTTGATTGACTTACAGGCAATAACCGCTCGAAAGCTGCCATCGCGCATAACAACCATTCCTTCACGAAGTTCGGCAATTTCTAGCGAATTTTGTGTTGAAGTTGGATTAGCTGGCGCATTTGAATTTGTTTTATTCTCGGCTTGGTTTGCATCCATTGCTGGATTTTTTTGATTCATGTTATTCATTATTTACCTCAATGATATTAATACTTCATTTTCTTCCAGGTCGACCTCTTTTGAATTATCCTGGGCAATCTTTTCTTTATTTGCTATTTTATTCGCTTGGCGCGCAAGCGTTTCAACAGAAAGGTCCTTTCCTTCCGAAACTAGCCTTTTCATTTCAGCGCTAATTTCTTTAGCTGAAGTTTGACCGGTTGATTGTTTTTTATTAATGAACGGATTATCCTCTGGATTTGTTGAAATTCTCGCCTTTGGATCGCGCTTTTCTCTTTCGTCTGTCGCATTATTGAATTCTCGAATTCTCTCAATATCTTCACGAAGTCCTTCAAGTTCATCTTTTTGGTGGTAGCTTTCTGGGCTATTCGGTGTTGGATATGGATGTTGTTGCGGTTGGTTTGGATAAGGGCTCTCGGTAAAGTTTGAAAGTGGTTGTGGTGCGGGTTGTTGGAAATTGTGCGGCGGGTTTTGTTGCCAGTTGGGTGAAATAACAGTTTGATTCATTGAATCTGGGTAAGGGTTATAATGAAGCTTAATGTTATTAAATTCGTTATTATTTTCAGGATTTGGTTGAGGCGGATTTTGCCAGTTTTGGCTTGGAGTGTAGCTATTAGAATTATTCTGTCCTGAATTCCAATTTTGCGCTGGGCTTTGTGGATAAGTGTTTGTAAAAGTATTGTTAGGGGTTTTATTTTGACTAAAATTCATGCGATATTGGTCTTGCTGATTTTGTGAAAATGCTGTTGGCTGAGTTTGTACTGGGGCTGACACTGGGGCTTGAATCGAGACGTCTTCAAATTTAACATTGTCTGAGCCAATGTATTTATTTTTAGGATCAAAATAATAAGTTTGGTCTTGAATATTTTCCGAACTTTCATTCGTAAACTGCGCAAGATTTCGCGCCATATCAAGGTTTTGCATAATTTGCTGTTTACGTCGCTGGTCGTGTTGACTCAAAAGATTATCAACATTTGAAGATACGCGGGAATTTTCAAACATATCTTCCGCTGAACGTGCCTCATTAGAATACTCCTCTCGAACGGTCGTATTTACGGGCGCGATTGAGTGCTTAATAGCCCAACCTTCAGTATCAACAATATCCGCCAAGTAGCTAAGCCGTCTTGACGCTTCATTTTGTGAGATATCTTTAGTTAAATGTTCGTCTTTTTTAATTGGCGCAGAAATTTGAATTAAATGTTCAACACCATCTGGCTGCCAATAACGTTTATTAGGCTTAATATAAAAAGAAACAATTGCAGCAAGATAAGTTTCCATTGGTTGATCTTTTCGCAGAGGCAATGCGAGCGCTCCAAAGAAAATGATGAAAGGCATTGGTATAATTACTAATCCAGGAAAAATTCCCCATAGAAAAATATCCAGTGCAACACAGCCTGCAACAATAATCAAGTAAATAAACTGCCGAAAATTAAACGGCCCAAGCAATTTGTCATCAGCCTCAACGTCTTGAGGAACCTTATAAACGCTCATTCTCTATTTTTGCCCACTTCTCCTTTATTATTAGTACAATTTTAACATATTTTTTCTAAAAAATAAAGTAAAAAATAGACAAAGTCGTAAAACTCTGTCTATTTTTTATTCTTAATGTTGGTTGGTTTCCAGTTCGAACCAAGAATAGAGTCGTAGATTGCTTTATTACTCTTTTCGACCTCTTTGAGCATTTTGTGGATTTCAGATCCCTGAACTGCATTAAGCTTGCTGTATTCAGCGGGGTTCTCGTTAATTGTCTTAACACTCTTGAGTGTTGACTTGAGTGTTTCATCCGACATTGCTGAAAGTGCTTTTTTATCCCAGATGATTTTCATTGCATCATTTGAAGCTTTTATAATTTTCTCATCTGAAACATTCTTGGTGTAGTTATCATGAATGGCATTTATAACTTCTTTTGAAGTCATGCCGTTTACTGCAATATTTTCCAAGGCCGCTCCACCAATAAACTGAAGATCGTCTTTTTTGGTTTTCTTAAAGGCTTCAACCAAATCGCTACGATTGGCATTTAATTCGCTACCAAGTGAAGTTTTACCGAGCGAATCTAGAGCAGTTTCGAGATTTGATGAACCCATAAATTTCTCAGCTGTTGCAGCGCGTAAATTTTTAGTAATTTCGAAATCGATTCCATCTTTTTGGATACTTTCACCCATATTTTTTGAGAAGATTTGGTTATAATCACTACCCGAAAAGTTGAGTGATTTTGTAAGATTTGCGAGTGATTCGACCTCTTCTTTGTTTTCTTTCGAAGCAGCCGCCATAGCACTAGCAAGGGCTGAGACTTTTCCAGATTCGCCACGAACACCAGATGCGGTATTTAATAGGTCGTTATTGTAGCGCAAATTGTTTGCCATTGCATTATTGAGTGCAATATTGTTATTTCTTTCAGCTTGCTTAAATGAAGTTGTTCTGTTTGCATCATCGATGAATTTAAGTGCCTGTGAACCAAATTTTCCATTGAGAGTTCTTAAAGTATCATCGCTAAGATCAACAATTCCTCTAATCTTACCACTCGGATCTTTATCAAGAGTTGAACTGAGTAATTCAGATTTAATTTGTGAAATTGCTGCGCCAGATTGAGCATTGGCGCGATTTAAAGCTTCGTTAGCAAGCATTTCTTGATATTGAGTATTTGTTCCTAAAATATGTTGCTTGCGAGCTTCGTAATACCTGTTCGAAAACGCATTTGAACCTTCTGGCATATTTTGAGCAGCTTCTAAATCGGAATTTTCTTTATTCGCAAAACGTTCTTTTTGATATGTATCGGCTATAGATTTTGCTGATCCAATTCTTCTTGAGCGATTATAGCTCATTTGATTTAATCGAGAACCAAGCGATGCTGGATTTTTTGCAATTCCCCGATTTCGGTACATTTCTTGATTTTCCCCAAGGAATTTCTTGGCTCGGTCGATTGGGCCTTTATTTGGATTATTAATAATACCAGCAAATTTACCAAGCAAGCTACCGCTAATTCGCATAATTGTTGGAGTAATCGCAAGTGGCACGATTTGAACAACTGCGCCCAAAAGAAAGACTAAGAAACTTCCGTTCGAGCTAGCAATAATTGTAGTTCCAACGAGCTGTGCTCCACCAAATAACAGAGAAATAATTGGGTACATCACAAGCATTGTTGTGAATAAATCTTTCCATTTTTGGAACCATTTTTCAGTATTTGGCAAGATGTTTGCGGCAAAAGCTAAAGGTGCTAAGAAAACCAAAACAATAATAATTGCTTGACGAGCGGCTAGAATTACCAAGCCGACTACAGCCGAATAGATAACGGCAACCAATGCGCCAAGAATCATCATTACTGCCGCGCCGGTACTTCCTGCAGTCGCTACAGATACCGTATATGCTCCATACGCCACAACTCCACTACCGCTTAAAACAGCTGCAGTCATATTTGACCAGTCTAAACCTGAAACCTTAATCTTATCTCCGCCACTATTGAAAATACTATTTCGAATTCCAATTAAAAGGTTTTGTGTTTGTGCACCCAAGATATTCGAAATATCTACCAAGATTGCACAAATATAATAAGAGATGTTAATTAAAATCGCCGCCACAATTAATTTTGGCAATATTTTTTTCACACCATAATTGCTAATTCCAAAGCCAGTCACTTGTGAATAAATAACAAAAACAAAACCAATCACGAAAAAGACATTCGCGACATTTCGCATATAGTCCCAGACTTTAAAGAGACCTGATTTATGTGATGTGTAAAGCGGCTGAACTCTCAAAAAGGTTTGAAGCCAGTCATAAATTCCGTCCATCCATTTCGAGATTGTGTTCGCAACCATACAAACCATCCAGCCGCCACCGCCTTCAACGCTACAGTTTGATGTATCTTCATCTTTTGAGGTACCGTCAACCTTAACATCTTGCGCATCACCATCTTGTTTTAGATTTCCTAAGGCACTCACGTCAAAAGTGTAAATTTTTCCACTAGAGGCATCGTTTTCGTTATCTAGGGCAATAATAGTGGTTTTTTGATTGTCTGCACTGACTGATGAATTTTCAGCATAGATTTTTTTTGAACGAATTGATTCGGGGTATTTCGAAGTATCAGAAACTTTTGTATAAACTTTTCCATTGTATTTTATACCATTTTTTGAAGAATCTGTCCATTGAGCTCCATCGAGCGCATAAGCCAGACTCGAACTAAAAAAGCCCAAGATTGTGACTACTGTTATAGCCGTGATAAGAAAAACTTTTCGAAAATCTTGAGTTTTTGCTTTTCTGAACCTCGTCAAGATCTGCATATGACCTGATTTTATCATATTTTAACCCTTTTGTCAATCTTTAAATTGTTTTTTCGAAATAAAACACTTGCTTTTTCCCTAAAAATGGTTTAAAGTATAATTATTATGATTAAAAAAATAAAAAAAATAATTACAATTGGGTTAGTTTTGACGAGCTTTTTTGTAGCTTTTCAAACACTTTTTATATCTAGTAGTAATGCATATGCAAAGCTGCAGTATATAGATGGTAATGGTAATGCGGTCGATGCCCCTAAATCATCAAATAAGAAGAAGAAGGATAATAAAAAGAACAATTCAGGCTCTAATTCAGCGCCAGCGCCTGCCCCTGCGCCCGCTCCTGCGAATTCAGGTTCAACGTCTGGATCAAGCTCTAGTTCAAATTCTGGCTCCAGCTCTTCCAGCTCAAGTGATGGAGACGCAGGTGAAAACAAAGAAAATGAAGACGAAAAGGAGCCGATCGACAATACTCCGGAAGAAGTTAAAACAGCAATTCTACCTGAAAGTTGGAAAATTGAAGATATTCTCAACATGATTCTGCTAGTTGTAACAACCGGGGTTGGAATTGCGGCCGTCGGTGCGATCGTTTATGCAGGTGTATTATATATAACTGCGCGAGATAATGCTGGGCAAGTTTCAAAAGCTAAAACAATGATCATGAATACGGTTATTGGTGTAGTTGCGTACATATTAATGTGGGCATTCCTACAATGGATTATTCCAGGAGGAGTCTTCTAATGAAAAAAATTTTATTGATGTTATCTATTATGCTTATGCCGATGATGTATTTTTCGCAAAGTGCTTATGCAGACTCAGGATGTACTGGAAATGAAACTTTCTTTGGCCTTCCTGCTTGGTATCGCGGATTAGTTACTTCTGGCGAAAACGGCTGTCAGATTAAAGAGATTGGCCCTAATGATGCAAAGAATAAACACGAGATTACGATAGAGCAATTTGTTTGGACGGTCGTAGCAAATGTGATTGATATGGGGTTTCGAATTGCAGGGTTGGTAGCGATGGCATTCATTATTTACGCGGGGTATCAATATATGATTGCTGCTGGTGATCCAGGAATGCTCGCAAACGCAAAAAGGTCATTGACTAACGCGGTAGTTGGTCTAGTAATTGCAATTTTAGCATCAACAATAGTAACATTTGTATTAGGAATTTTAGGATAATGGAACAATATATATTTTTAGCAGAAGAAAATGGATCTGGAGATAAGGGCGAAAGCACTTCAGATGGTTCAATAAATTTCGATAAGTCCAAGGTATTTAATAACGTTGACACTTCAAATAAAGACAAAGCTAATGATGCTTCCCTTCAGAATGCGTTTAATACGGCATTCATCTGGGCTGGAATAATTTGCGTTATCGTGATTGTTGTTGCGGGTTTGACATTTGTTACCTCCTCTGGTAACCCTGGCCGAATTTCGAAAGCTAAATCTGCAATAGTGTATGCATCTTTCGGAATTGGGATAATTGTCTCAGCAGCTTTAATTGTAAATCTCATTATTGGTGGGCTATTGAAAGGAAGTATCTAGATGAAAAAGATTATTCTATTAAGTAGTATCTTGTTCGCGTTTATGATGCCGACAAATGCATTTGCGGCGACCCCATTCGGTGCCTGTAAAAATGTTGTTTCCGGAAATACAGCCGTTTGCTCTGGAGATGCGAAAGATGCTAAAGAAATTGCCAAAAATATAATTTCGGTTCTTCTTTGGATTGTAGGAATGGCCTCAATAATCGTAATTGTCTATTCGGGAATTACTTTTGTTACATCAGCAGGAAATCCAAGTCAAATCACACGAGCTAAAACAATGTTGCTGTACGCTGTAGTTGGTCTGGTAGTTTCGATTTTGGCATATGCGATTGTTAACTTTATCGTTGGAAGTGCGGGCGGCAGCAAAGGTGGCTCCAGTGGTAGCTCCTCATCTTCTAGCTCAAGCTCTGGCTCTGGCGGTAATTCATCTAGCGGTTCGGGATCTTCTAATAAAAATTCAAATAATAATTCGCCAAATACTAAGTCTGATAATTCAAGCGGTAGCCAAGGCAACGATGGCAAGCCTTCCTTCCCAGAACTTAACTCTGGAAAAAATGAAACAGGTGATAAAAGTATTTGGACAAAAATATAAAATAATTTAAGGAGAATAAAATGAAGAAAATTTTATTAGCATTCGGTTTGATTTTTGCTTTTGCTACCCCTATTGTTGTGACATCGAATATTCTAGATAATCAAGCCCATGCTGAGGGTGCTGCAGATTTAATTCAAAAAGGTGCGGATTCTACTGGTCAGAAAGATTCTCGATCGGCTGGTGACCTTGCTAAAGATTTCGTTAATATTATGCTTTTTGCGGTTGGTATCTTAGCGGTTATCATGCTTATCTGGGGTGGTATCCGATATGTATTGTCGGGCGGAGATAGTGGTGCTGTTAGTTCAGCTAAGAAGACAATCCTTTATGCAGTAGTTGGCTTAATTGTCGCTATCTTAGCTTATGCTATCGTCAATTTTGTCATTACCACTATTGCAAAAAAATAAAATTTTGGTATAATTTAAGTATAAAATAACTTTTTAAGAAAGGAAATTAATTTAAAATGAAAAATTTTGTAAAAACAGCTTTATTAGCTGCTGTAACAGTGTTCGCTGTTGGTGCTACAACATTTGCGACTCCAGCATATGCTGCCGATTGTAAAGTTACTGGTGGTCTAAAAGCTGCCGATAGCTGTGCTAAAGGTGTTCAAGAAGAAAATGGTGGACCAACAAGCTTGTTTGACGGAGACTCACCAATTTTCACAACAGCAATCAACATTATGCTCTTCATTATCGGTATTCTTAGCGTGATCATGCTTATCTATGGTGGTATCCGATACGTTCTTTCAAGTGGTGATTCTGGCGCTGTGACAAATGCTAAAAATACAATTATGTATGCTATTATCGGTCTTGTTATCGCTATCTTGGCTTACGCTATTGTTAACTTCGTTATTGGATCAATTACAAATAAGAACTAAAGTTAATAAACATAAAAAGAGACTTTCTAATGAGGTCTCTTTTTATACTGGGATTAATATGACGTAAAAATAAAAATCTCGAATGGTTAATTCGAGATTTTTATTTTTATAGAACTTTGATTCGTGTTGCTTGAGTTTTTAGCTTTGTAAAGCTAATTGTTAGAATTCCATCTTTCAACATCGCCTCAACTTCATCTTCCTTGATTGGAACTGGAAGTGTTAATGTTCGACTGAATTCTCCCCAGTAACATTCTTGAGCATGATGAGCAATAATTCCCTCTTGATCACCAGGATTTAAGCTACCGCTAATTGTTAAAGTTCCGTCTGAAAGTGAAACATCCAAGTCGTTTTTATTTACGCCTGCAGTTCGCGCTTTAACAAAAAGTTTATCTTCTGTTTCGTAAACATCAACAGCGAGCTGACCTGGAAGTTCATTCTCTTCTTCAGCCATTTCAATTTGTTCAGATTCTGCGAAAGCTTCGTCTTTTGAAGTTTCCATTAGATCATCACCAAAGTTGAAAGCAGCTTCGAGCTCATCATTCAAAAAGCTGTCATCATTTTGTCTTCTAGCCATTTTTCCTCCACATTAATTACTAAATAGGCTTAATTTACTTTATTATACCGCACTTTTGCTGTATAATCAAGGGGTAGAAACGATTTTTTATGAAGAAAAGCATATACGAAATAGTTTTAGACTCATTTGCGCCTGAAAGGTGTTATTTTTGTGGAAAACTTAGTAGTCCTATTTGTGAAAAGTGCTTTAAAAGCTATTGTAGATTTGGAAAAATTCTTTCGAAACCGAATTCTGTGATTTCGAAAGAATTTTATCTATCGGAGCGTTCCGGCGAGCTTCAAAAAATTGTTGATGAGTTTAAGCTTCAGAGTAAGCGGCAAAATTGCCGACCTTTAGTGCGGCTTTTTGTTGACTTCTTGCTTTCGAAAGAAGTTTTTCTTCAAAATCGTGATAAAATAGTTTTAATTCCTGTTCCAACACTCTCGAGTCATATCCGTGAGCGTGGATTTGATCATACCGAGATATTGGCGAAAAATCTTTCGGATATGCTTGATGTTCAGAAAATACAAATTGTTCAAAAAATTGAAAAAACTTCACAACGGGGTGCAGACTTTAAAACTCGTCAAATTCAAGCTAAAAAATCTTATAAATTTATCGGCGAGAGACTTTCGCAAGATAAAATCTATGTCATCCTTGATGATATTCGAACGACTGGCGCAACTCTGAACTCCATCGCAGAAATTCTGCAGAAAAATGGAGCGAGAAGGATTTGGGCATTTTATCTGCTTCAACAAGAAAAATAACTTGAGCTTTTAAAAAAAGTATGTTATAATGGTTTTTATCTGGAGAGGTGGCCGAGTGGTTGAAGGCACCGGTCTTGAAAACCGGCATGCGGTAAAACGTATCGAGGGTTCGAATCCCTCCTTCTCCGCCAGAAGATAGAATCTCACCGTTTGGTGGGGTTTTATCTTTTTTATTTTTTTGTAAATTTAAACAGCTTATGCTATAATAAAAATATTATGAATTTTGATAACGAGAATCAAAACAATGTCCCTCGTGTGACTGGGCTGCCTGAATCACAATTTCAAACTCCAAGTTCGGGTCATTTCATGGCTGAAAATACGGACCACAGCTATGAAAATGAATCTTTCCAGACGCAAGAATATAGGACTGTTGAAAATAATGAGATGCAGAATCCCGATAATATAACTGAGGAACGAGAAATTGCAAATTGGCAGGCTCAAGACCTAATTATTGGCGATAAAAATGAAGTTTGGTATTTGTTCTTTTTTCTAGCCAGCTTATTATTGTGTGGATTCGCAATTTGGGCTCAAAGCTGGACTTTTCTTGCATTAATAATTGTATCTTCGATTGGAATTCTTGTTCTTCGAAAATCTGATCGTTCACAAATTATCTCATATAGTCTTTCGAATCATGGAATTTATATGGGTGCCACTTTTCATGCATATGACGAGTTCCGTGCTTTTGGTGTACGTAAAGAAAGTTCGACATACTCGATCGTATTTCTACCTAAAAAACGTTTTGCGCCAAGCACTGTGATTTACTTCCCTAAAGATTACGGTGAAAAAATTACTGATATTATCGGTGCACGCTTACCAATGGAAGAAGTTAAATTTGATCTTATCGATAAGATTATCCGGAAAATAAAACTTTAATTCTTGCAAAAATATAAAAAATATGCTAGAATTAAAAAGTCCATTAACGTGGAAGAACTTCAAAAGTTAGCTACTGAAAAGTAGCATATGCACCTGTAGCTCAGCTGGATAGAGCGTTGGCTTGCGGAGCCAAAGGTCGTAAGTTCGAATCTTGCCAGGTGTACCATAGAAAAAGCATCAGAGTAATCTGGTGTTTTTTCTATTTTGGTAGTATAATAAACTTATGGTTAAAAGGATGAGTGAAAAATATCAGGAGCTAATTAAGGATAACCAGCGAAATCGTAAAATTTTGATTTTTTCTGCGTTAATAGTTTTGATTATCGCAGTAATTTCTTACTGTGCTTTTTATATGATTAGCAAAAATAATCAACAAAAATCTACCCCTCAAGCTGAAAACTCTCAAGAAGTTTCGAAGTATTATTTTAAAGATTCGAAATATGAAGGAATAGCTTCGAAATTCATTGAAAGAAAAACTAAAAAAGAAGAAGCTTCTTTGGAAATCCCAGTAACGAAAAATTCGAAAATTAATGATTTTATTAACAAAAAAGTTAAAGAAATCGATGATACTTTTCGTACAGATGCCAAAAAACCGTTTTTTGACAAGCCTGCAACTGAAAAAATGAGCTATCAAGTTTATTACAATCAAGATAATCTTCTTTCGTTGGTTCTTTCAGTTAAGCAAGATACTCATGGAGCAAACTTAGTTGATGAAAATCTTTTTTGGACCTTTGATAAAAATAGTGGCGATGTTATAAAATTAAGTAGTTTCTTAACTGATAAGGATAAATTTAAACCAAAAGTTTTAGAAATTTTTAAAAATAAAGTTTTCGAATTCTTAAAGAGTAAAAATTTAGAATATTCGAAAGATATTTTGGATGAATTAACTTTTGATAATCTTGAGAATTTTATTATTTTAGATAAGCAAACTATTGATTTTCCATTTTCTCGATCAGATATTTTGCCGTCTAGTTATGGGGATGTTCAAATCCAGCTAAAAATTAGTGAAATTTACGAATTTTTACAAAATGATTTTGCGCGCAAAACTTTTGATGTTCCAGAGCCACCAAAACCCAAAGCCGTAGCTCCAAAGCCAGTGTCGCAACCTGCTCCAGTTATTTCAAGGGCGCCAGTTGTTTCAGGTAATTGCCCAAACTGTATTGCTATCACTTTTGATGACGGCCCAGGAATTTATACTGATCGACTCCTGGGATATTTGCGAAATTATAATGCAAAAGCAACTTTCTTTATGATTGGTCCTAATGCTCAGCGATATTCAGGCGTGGCTCGGCGCGTTTTCGAAAATGGTCACCAGATTGGAAATCACACATGGTCGCACCCTTCGTTAACTAGTTTATCTGATGCACAAGTTCAAAATGAAATCTCATCTACAAACAATGTGCTGCAGAGTATAACAGGTGCTCGACCGCAAGCTCTTCGCCCTCCCTATGGGGCAACAAATTCTCGCGTTCAAGCTGACGCTGCTGCTCTTGGTATGGCTTCTGTTTTGTGGTCGGTAGATACTCGCGACTGGGCGGATAGAAATTCGGCAGTAGTCTGTAATCGTGCAGTTTCGAATGCTCGTTCGGGTTCAATTATCTTATTACACGACATTCATCCAACTTCCGTTGAGGCTGTTCCATGTATTTTACAAAACCTAACATCTCGCGGATTTCGTTTTGTAACGGTTAGTCAACTTTTGGGCGGATTACAAGCTGGCCAGATCTATTATTCCGGAAAATAGTCTTTATTTCAATCTATAATTATGATAAAATAGGAATATTGGAGAGGTGGCCGAGTGGTTGAAGGCGCACGACTCGAAATCGTGTATGCGGGCAACCGTATCGGGGGTTCGAATCCCCCCTTCTCCGCCACGAAAGTAGCTCGCGTTTGCGGGCTTTTTTCGTATTTATTGACTTTAGTTTTGGATTCTGTTATAATAGAAAAATAGTTCTTTTAGAAAGAGGTTCAATATATGAAAAAGACAATTTTTCAGCTTATTTTTGTTTATGCATTTTTACTAATTACTGAGATAATCTTGTTAATTTTTAAATCAAGAATTTCAGAAGGTGACTATCATGTAGTACAACTTGTACTTTTTGGATATAGTGTATTGAAGGGCATGGTGTTTTTTATCCCAAGATTTACGGTATGGTTATTAAAGAAGATCTTCAAGAATAGTGCTTTTAACCCTGATGAATATCCGAAAGGTTCAATATCTTGGCCATGTATTGTTTTATTAGTTTTTATTCTAGATGTATTTTTCGGATGGACTTTAATAATCCCTATAGCTGTTATCATACAATCCAGTTATGTTTTATATGAGCTTGTTAAAAATAAAACTTTAATTTTAGGAAATCCAGAATAATAACCTCTTTAAGTCAGTAAAAAGCTGGCTTTTTTATTTTCGAAAAATAAAAACCGCCTTTTTGAAACTTGATGGCGGTTTTTGAAATTATTTTACTAATTCAATCTTTAGTTTTTCAATTAACTCCACGGGTGTTGGGTTAACATTATTTAAAATTGCAAGATAGATACTTACGAAATCTGCTAAAATTGAGCCCCAAAGAACTTGTTCAAGATAAGTTGAACCTTTAAGCTCGATATTTCGTGCGGCTGGGCGTTTTCCACTTAAAAGTCTATCTGAAATTTCAAAACGCTTTTGCACTCGCGGATGGTCTAAATTACTTCGAAGATTGAAAATTGCAAAGAGTTTTTCAACTGGGTGCGAGCTCCAACCGATAAATTCATTGTGATTGAATTCCGGATATTCGTTATAAAAGCTAACATTTTTAGCGTTTTCGTTCCAGGAAATCTTCCATTTATAAGCTAATGGTGAAAATTCATTCGAACTTAGAAAAACTGCACTTCGCCCTGCTGAATAAAGCGCTAATTGTTTGGCATAGTTTCTCTCGGTTGAGATATTCGCCACCCAAGATTCACTTTCCTTTCGTAAAAAGTCGGCATAATGTTCAACTTCTTCGTGCATCTCATTTGAAATAATCCCAAAATTTACTAAAATTTTTGTTAGAGCGCGGAAATTATAGATTACAGCCATTCGAGGTTGTAGCCCGGCTGGCAATTTAACGTGTGCGATATCGCGACTTCGAGCGATTTCTTCAATTTTACCATGAGAAGAGATGGTTGCAATTTGTGCGCCAATTTCAATAGCTTGATGTAGTGCTGAGATTGTTTCTTCAGTATTTCCAGAATAAGAACTGATAATTACAAGTGTATTTTTCGAAACATTTTTTGGTAAAATGTAATTTCGAACAACCTCAATTGGCAAAGTTATATCGTTTTCAAGCCACTTTTTAGCAATTAAGCCAGCGAGTGCAGATCCGCCCATTCCGGCAATTACGATATTTTTAATCTCCCTCCCGTCATTTTCGGGAGAAAGAACTTCTGCTTGAAAAAGCGTTTGCTTCCACTGTTCGCTAGCGACTAAGAGTGCATTTTGTGGGTCGCGCTGAACTAATATATTAAAATTATCTAACATTTCCACCCTTTCGAAAAATAATCTTGATTATGCTTTAATTCTATGATACAATATAACTAATAAAAAGTAAAGTCAATTAAGAAAAGGTGGGTTATGGAAATTGATATGAGTCAATCAAGCAAGATGCCAGTTAGCGACGACCCAGAGCTCGCTAAGATTCTTTCTGGTGTTAATGCTTCGAATAGTAATGATAATACAAATGACGATGCGGCAAATGATGGATTACAATACGAAGGTCTTGAGCAAATGCCAGATGCACAAGAAGATATTCAACCAGAACAGCCAATTGAACAAACAATTGAGCAACCAGTTGAACAAACTGTGCCTGTGACAAGCTTTGCTGCTTTAGATCTAGATGGAATTAAAAGCCATGCGCTAGAAGATTTGCGCCCATTGGTTGATAAATTAACAGTTACAAATGAAGAAAAATTTGATATTTATCTTCTACTTCTTCGTTCAAGTGATGATGATACGTTAATTGAGCCAGCTTATAACGCTGCTCGTGCAATCGAAGATGAAACTAAACGCGCGAATGCTCTGCTAGATGTAATTAAAGAGATCGATTACTTCAAATCAAAATAATTATAGATTTAAAAACTACACTAGGTATTTCTAGTGTAGTTTTTAAGTTAATTACAACAATAAGATATACTAGTAGCCAAAAGAAGATGTTTTTCATGAATATTTGCCCAATCACTATATACTAATGGTCTCACCTACAGCTAAAACCCTATAGCCTGCTGCTTCAACTTCTTTTTTAGTTGTCTTGTAATGACTATAATCTTCAATATGAATTAGATAAATATTTTTAGGTTGAAGTAGGTCATTCATTTGGTTTAGCATTTTCAAATCCATTGTAAATGGTCCACCAAACGAATCAGATTTTACAGCACCTAAATTAGCAAAAATAGCATCTATATTTTTGGGAACACTTTTTATTAAATTTGAATAGAAAATAGTATCGCCCGTAAAATAAATCACTTTAGTTTCTAATGAACTTGCAATTGATATTTGAAGAGTATTAAAAGATGTTTATATCCTTTCCAAGATAGAGAACGAACGAAATTCCAGTTTCCTTATTCTAAGAACAAAAGACTGCATCTCCTATAAAAGAAGATGCAGTTTAAAGATTAAGCGTGATGAGTGTGTTTGACAATCCATTGCTCCATTTTGATTTTCAGCCAGAAGCCATAGATCCCAAAGGTAATGATGGTTAGAAGGAACCACTTGATCCAGTTACCGAATAGTTGTACTCCAGTCCCGTCAAAGTATAGATGTTGACCATCAACTACCGTGTGTTTAGTTTTCCAATTTTGCATCATGCAAACTGCCCAAGGTGTTGCCAGTCCAAGTGTGACACCACAAATAATAGCAGCTAGGATTGAGTATCCAATATAATCTAGGATTCCTCCGTCAAAATAACTTTCTTTCATTTTTTGCCTCCTTTATTTTTTTGACTATATTCTAGGCGTTTTCTAGTATAACATTCTTTTTACATTTGTACAATCTTACAGTGGTCGGTTGTAAGCCATGCACTATCTCTGTTTTGATGGTTTTGAGAAAAATAATAAGCATATTCCAAATACAAGCTTAATTGCCGCATCAATATACGCAATTATCTCTAGCGGAAAGTCAGTGCAAATATACCCTATGAAAACATTAATAGCACAGATAAGACCCAGATATATCATTGATTTTCCATGCACAAAATAATACGGGAAGAAATGTAGTGCGGTTGCCATCAGCGCCCCTAGCCAAATTAATCTCCAACTTTCAGTCGCAAAAAATGGGCCACCTAGTAAAACCATCAAGACAATTAGTAAAATAACAGCATACGATGACACTTTCTTTTGAAATTCGCTCGAAGAGCCATCGGATAATCTATTCAACACCTTTTTATTTGTGTTGATTGATAGAAAACTAATAACATATCCAATACTAAATATTTGCATATTTATTATTTGCTTTCCTCCTATTAAAGTAGCTATTGAAATAATCGCCGCTATTACAATTAGCCACAATCCACACGCTCTCTTATAATTGAATTCTAACTTTTCATCTTTATTGTAGCCTAAAAAAGCCATAAAAATCTCCACTAATCTCTAATATTTACACCCCACTATATTGCTATTCTTTATTAAGGGGCTTTAGTAAAAATAGCAATATAGTTTTTTCGAATACTTTATTTTTTAGGATTTTTCTTCTTCTTTTTAAGGATGAGTGCAATCGCTGGGGTAATAGTTGCCGTAATTAGGACGGTAAGAACTAGAATATTATTCTGTTCGTCTTGTTTTTTCTTATCTTCTCTCAAGAACCCTGTTTCTGGCGAATTGATACGCTGATTTTTAACTTCAGGGCTATGTTTTTCTTCTGCTGGATCATCTTCCGCTGGTTTAGAATTATTAGCTTCAATTTCTGCTTTTTTAGCATTAATTAATTCTTTAATCTTTTGAAGTTTTTCGGTTAATTCTTTACGCTTATTTTCATCTTTAACTTTCGAAATTAAATTCTCGGCATTAGCAATCCCTGAATTAATATCTTCAAGCTTATTATCATCAAGATTTTTCTGGATATTTTCTAGAGAATCTTCTGCTTTTTTCTGATTTTCAGCTTCTTTATTAATTAGCTCTTTAATCTTATTATTTAAGTTGTCGGCCGCAGTTTTTATTTCTTCTTCTGTGGTTAAAGGTTTATCGATTAACTGTTTCGCGGCGTCAACCAAACTTTCTGGTATATCATTTTTAATATAATCTGGCTGATTATCTAAATTCTTGAGCACATCCTTAACTGGATCGCGTGAGATTGTTCCAAAAATAAGGTGGAATTTAACAGTAGTTGAATTTCCGTATTCGTTAGTTGCAGTTGAAGTTATAATGAAATCACCTTTTAGCTGATTTTCTTGATTGTTCAAAACGCCATTAGCGTCATTTCCGAATGAGGTGATTTTAGATGTTTCGCTTGTTGCATAATAACCTGATGTTCTTGAAAGTTTTATTTGTAAGCTCTCTTTAAGATTATCCAAAACTGATTTTGTTAATTTTGTAGAGGTTTTATCGAAAATTAATGTTGTAGTTTCTGAAAGCGGAGTGTCTTCGAATTTAATTACCGGTTTTTCGGTAGAATTTACGTCAATTCCCTCGACCGTAATTGTGGATTTACTGAAATTCAAATTGAATTTATTTCCATTTGGTAGAGTATTATTTTTTTCGTGAACTTCAAAATTATAATTACCTTTTAAAACGGGTTTAATAATCTTAATATACCCACCATCCTGTTTAGGGTTTCCATTGGCGTCAGTATTAATGAAGTTTTCATTTTCTTCAATTGGCATAATTGTTCCATCAAAGTTAATGAATGGATTTTTGAAAACTCTCTGTAGCTTCTGTACCTTAATTTTCGCATTCGATCGAACACCCCAAACTGAGGCGTGTGGAAGCTCCTTAAGGAATGAAAAATCAGTGATAGGATTGTCGTGAATCCAAAGCAATCCAACTTGCTTCCAATTTTTTACGGCCGACATATCTGTAATATTTGAAGAGCTCAAATAAGCCGTTTTAATCTTAGTTAATGTTTCGGCTGCAGAAATATCTTTTAAGCTGCTTATTCCAGCAACGTGAATTATCTCAAGGTTTGTGAAATATTGGATTCCTTCAAGATTTTCGAAATTACGATAAGCTGCATCCGGCCAGAATGAGGTCATTTTTTTAGCAGCACCCACCGTAATTGGGCTATCGAGATTTCGGGAAGTGTCAGTTTTCATCAAGACCGAATTTAATGCACGCTTAAAATTATTATCCGTAAATTTAATCTCATAACTATCTGGCGCGGTACTTGGGTCAACTGGGTTGACCGCCGAAGTATAAGCTAATGCTTTCGAAAATACATTCTGTTTATTAGCTAACTGCACTCCATAATAACCGATACCAAAAACTAAAACAGCCACAGAAACTGCAGGCATTAATACCCTATGATTTTTTACTCTCATTACTATCCCCTTTTAAACTATTTCGCTTAAGTCTATTTTACTGTAAATTTGCTTAAAAATCAATACCGTGCTAAAATAGTAACACTTTTCGAAAGGGGTGATATTATGAATTCGAAAGAACTTTTAAACAGATTTGGCTCAACAAACTTATTTTTAGCTTTAAACGCTATTTTCTATACTCGCCGAGTTAAAAATCCAGAAAAAGCAAGGTTATTGTCGAATGAGAAAAATTTCGATTTTTTATTTTTAGAAATCGAACTTTATAAACCAATGGGAGTTTTTGGAAGAAAAAGTTTCTTTTTTACGTTAAATAAGAACAATTTAAAAGAAGCGATAAAAGCTTTCCAAAATCAAGAAATCAAAAATTGGTATATTCGCAAAGTTTTTTCTGTATCTTTTTTTGAAGGCAGAAGGAGGAGACAAATCTATAGCCAAATTTAAAATTAGCCGTTCGTAGGAGCGGTTTTTTTATTTTTTAAAAATCGCCCGGTAATTGAGCGATTTTATATAATTATAAGTTTTTCGAAAATTATTTTTTAAAGATTTCTTTTGAAATTTCACGAACAATTTCGGTGTCGTTCCAGGGTGTTTTTTCGCCATCAATTATGCGATAAACTTCATGACCTAGGCCAGTAATTAATACGGTGTCACCTTTTCCTGCAATCTGGAGGGCCTTTCGAATTGCTTCTTTTCGATCTGGAATTTCTTGGATATTTGCTGGCAATTTTCCATTCTTCTTAGAAAATCCTGCAATAACTTCTTCGCGAATTTGTTTTGCATCTTCGGTGTAGTTTTCTTCATCTGTTACGATAATTCGGTCAGCTAAATCTTGAGCGATTTTTCCCATAATTGGGCGTTTCTCGCGATCGCGATCACCACAAGCACCGAAAACCAGAATAGTTCGATTTTTAGTGATTTTCTTTGAAGTTTGAAGAAGTTTTTCAAGTGCGTCAGGTGTGTGAGCATAATCTACCACAACTTCGAAAGGAAGATCTGATGTTGCATATTGGAAGCGTCCAGAAATTCCTTCAAGGTTAGCAATTCCTTCTTGAATATCTTGTAGTGAAATTCCTAAAAGATATGCACCAGCTGCCGCCGCAGTCATGTTGTAAACATTAAATTCTCCAGGCAAATTTGTAGCAATTTCAAGTGCTACGTTGTTATCAATTCGCAACTTAGCTTCACTGCCTTTTTTGTAAAGTTTAAAGCTTTTAATTTTAACTTCTGCTGAATCGCTTTCACCATAGGTTATTTTTTGCTCGCTAGCTTCAAACTTATTAAAGTAATCAAAATATTTATCATCGGTATTTAGGACGATAAAGCGTGGTTGCATTTCGAAAAGTTTAGCTTTTGCCGCAGCGTAATTTTCCATTGTTTTATGGTAATCAAGGTGATCTTGAGTAAGGTTGGTCATGATTGCCATTTCAATTGGTACACCTGCAAATTTATATTGGTCAAGCGCGTGTGAAGTTGCTTCAATTAGCGCAAATTCAACATCGGCTTTTTTTGCATCATGAAAGAATTTTTGTAATTTCGAAACTGTTGCGGTTGTAGAATTGGTATCATTGACTGTTTGAACGCCTGCGATTTCGATATTCGCAGTTGAAAACATTGCTGTTTTGTAGCCAGCTTCTTTTAAAATCTCATTAAGAAAATTAACGGTAGTTGTTTTACCATTTGTACCAGTCACGGCAATCACTCGCAAATCACGAGCAGGGTTTCCATAACGCGCCGCAACTACTTTTGCGCGAGATTTTCGATAAGTTCTTTCAAGCTCAACAAGTGCCGATTTTGGCAAAACTTTTCGAGCGGTTTTAGCTAAAGTATTCTTAATGCTCATACTTAAATTATATCACTTTTTCGAGGTCAGAGCAAATTACAAAATAAAAACAGCTCCTTTCGAAGACTGTTTCTAAAAATAATTTCTGGTACACGAGAAAGGACTTGAACCTTCACGCCAATTGGCACTA
>ERZ772974.347-NODE-347-length-35936-cov-8.846520_pt1 | contig 35936 bp, 33 predicted proteins | sample MGYA00580671_ERZ772974 | MGnify/ENA primary metagenome ERZ772974 (study PRJEB29015, sample SAMEA2738065) | human oral metagenome | biome: human oral; feature: human-associated habitat; material: saliva | place: China | collected 2218 ... | reverse complement strand
AAGGCCACAAGCAGTGACTTCATCAACGGTTTTTTCATAGGGAACAGTCCTTTCTTATGGTTAGGTTAAACGTTTAACCTTTACTTGAGTTTAGCACTAGGTTCAGTGTTTGTCAAGCGCTTTCTTTTTTGTTTTAGAGAAAATTCCTGATTTGTGGCTAAAGCAGAGGAGGCTCCCCCCCTTTTTTCCGGCAAAATCAATGGAGCCAGTGGTCCACTCCGGAAAGTGGGCCACTAACTCACGCGAAATCGAGCCTTTTCCCCAGTTTCCGGCCAAATCTGAGGAGCCAGTGGTCCACTCTGGAGAGTGGGCCACTAGCTCACGCGAAATCGGGGCTTTTCCTCGATTTCTGGCAAAATCTGAGGAGCCAGTGGTCCACTCTGGAAAGTGGACCACTGGCTCGCACGTAATCGGGGCTTTTACCCGGTTTCCTGGATAAATCTTAGAAGCTAGGCTTGGGACTTGCGGAAGGAGCGCCACCAACGCCAGACTAGGACTAGGGAGAATAAGCCTATCAAGCAAAATAAGGTCGGTAGGACGACTTGTGGCACTAGTAGGTCAGCCTGGAAGTTGGCGCTTCTGACTAGGGCGGAATTTAGCCAGTCAAAAATCACATGCGCCAATAGATGAATGACATAGAGGACTTCCAGAATGAGCACGGCAATGATTAGCCCTTGCGACTTGTGAGCAAAGCGCTCTGATAATAGGACGACTTGAATGGCGAAATATACTACGAAGACTAGGATTGAATTGAGGCTGGTAGGCTTAATCGAAGCCTGCATCTGTAGGAATCTCAGCAAAACGAGTCCAGCAAGCAGTAGGATTCTTGTGAGTAGGTAGAAGGACTTATAGCGCGCACGTTGCTTGCGCCCTTGCTCTTGAATGGAAGAAAATTGGTCGGTCATGATATTACTCCTTTGTTAAGGTGGCTAGGGTGTACTCTAAAATCCTTACCGCTAACACCGCTTAAGTAATTACTAATCTGATTATAGCAAATCTTAGCACAAGAGGTAAATGGAGAGGTGCTTTATTAAGCGAGAAGTTGCTCTGGCATCCGCCGCGATGCCGTCACCGTCTACGATGAAGTCGCTTGAGCTAGTTACACCTATTGCCACTTGTCAAGGACTTTTTAATCAAAATCATCTTTTTTTCATTCGATTTTCTCCTAAGCTCCCTCAGCATTATTCTTGTAAGTTTATCTTGCATTGTTTCAGTTGCATTTTCATCGAAATGGACAACAACCTCATAGGTGGTCTTTCCAATCTTTCTTTTTGTGCTAATGCCTTTTTTATCTGTGTTTTTCAGTTCTTCCATAAATTCTCCTTTCCTCGTTGAAATAAAAAAAGCGATTAGATTTTTTATTTTCTAATCGCTCTTACCAATATTTTGAAATTAGTTCTAAAACCAAGAAGCTCAATCATCTCTAAATTGAGGTTTCTCACTATTTTCATATGGATTATAATGATTGATGTTGCAGCCAAATTCTTTTAGTTTCTTGATTTTATTCTCCTTTGTCCACTCAACCAACGATATACCATCAAATCCTTCTATTCTTCCATCATTCATCTTACTTTTGAAGTACCATTCAACAACTGTTTGATGTTCACTATGGAAAAACTGCTTTATATCCCACGCAAGCACTTTTCCTCTTGTATTCCACTCATTAAACCAATGCTTTACAGTTGCTCGATTTTCATATTTAGGACACCAACTTTCAGTATAAACAACATCTTCCGCAAATATATCGTCTATTCCTAAATCTTGTTGTTTGAGCCACATATCAAACCATAAGCTAATGATCTTCTCTCGGTTTTTCATATTTATCACGCTCCTAATGCTCGGACTTATAAATCCATTTTTAGATAAATCATATGCACCCTTGCTCTTGAATTGAAGAAAATTGATTGGTCATGATATTACTCCTTTGATTGAAATGAGGAAGGGTCCGGGGCTTCCTGCGACAGTCCCTGTCACCTCTATAACTCTAGGCGCCCCTATGAACGCATCATCTGAGCACCTTCCTGTTTGCCGTCTAACTTTCTATCGCCTTGTCTTCCTCAGTCACGGCAATATCCTGCTGGGACTTGCGATAGGAGCGCCACCACAGCCAAGAGAAAGTAAGCGACAGCAGACCTAGGCCCAGTAAGATGGCTGGAATCGAGACCTGAGCATAGAATAATCGGCTCTTGTCATACTTTAATTTTACATAAACATAGTTCATCCAACTAAAAGCAAAATGAACAAAGAGATAAAACACATAACAAGCATCCGATACGATAAGACCCTCAATTATTTTGAGTGACTTATGCCCATATTTTTCCGACAGTAAGACAAGCTGTACGATGAAGACTATGGCGATAATCACTAGGGGAAGTAGCTTAAACTCCTTAATTTTTGTGTTGTCTTGCATAATACTTAAGACTATTACTCCAATAAACAATAGGAATTTTGTCAGAAGATAGAAGGATCGGTAAACTAAGCGTTTGTCGCGTTTCTTCTCTTCTAAGTTATGGCTATCCTTTAAATCTTTGATCAGATGATAGAGAGACTTACTTGGACTAGTTTGTGTAACTAACTGTTCTGACTCCCAGACTTCTAGCGCATAGTGGTGAACTTTCCAAAGAGATTGACGTAGTAGTAACATCAACACAATAGCAATACATGCTCCTATCGTTAATCCCGCTACCAGCATAGGGCTATAGATAAGCAACGCCCAAATCCCCCCACTACCATCATAGCTAAATCGATCACTGGTCTTAAATACCGCGTTGAATATTAAGACGACATTAAGTAAATCCCAGATTAATAAAGCCACAAATGCGCTCGACTGGAAGCGGAAGCGCCCGATTAGAGAAATTCCCAAGCCGATTAAAGCCGGTAATAGTACCCAATGCCAGACGCCATCTGTCGTTCTATAATAAAAGGACGAAGCAGCCATGCGCCAAAGGAAAAAGTAAATGGTTAGCATAATCAGACGAAAGATAAGCGAGACATGGTGAGTGAATTTAAAGCCTCTTATGGCTTGCCAGAAATTCTCGCGATTCTTTCTATCTTTGTCAGAAAGTTGTCTTGTCATCGGAACACTCCTTTATTCAAGTGACTGGGATGGCCCCTCTATCTCTAGCTTCCCTAGCCCCATAATGGAAAATCATTAACCTAATTATAGCAAATCTTAGTATAGAAGGTAAACGGATTATTGAGAGATTTTAAAAGGCTAGATGCTTTTTCTGCCTGAGCCAGTCCATTGTTCTGGCTATCTATGGACTGGCTTAAAAATAGATGCTGCCCCCCATTAAATAGAAAAGCCCAGTACAATTGACTGGCACTGGGCTCTTGTGAAACTAGCTGACTAGTTATTATTGAGATAATGATAGAGCGAATAAGGGACTTCGTGCTCCAGTTCGAGGTTCATAGACACTACCGAGACGGGCTTATCGCCTGTCTTCATAATCTCTTGAAGAGCCGATCCCTTCTGATAATGGACCCGCCCCAAATAATAGAAGTCGGTTCCTTCGCTATTGTCCTTCTTAATGAAGAGGTGCATGGCCAGGCCCGTCTCATCCGCATTCATCATTTGTTGAACGTCATTGGATTCCAGGCGTCGCTTACTCTTGGAGAAATAATGCAACATCTTCTCATTAATGAAAGCATCCTCATACTTGGTCGTATCACTAATCTCATCACTCTTGTGATAAGTCACGTAAATCGGCATGGTATTGGTCTCGGCATCGATGAAGTAGCCCCCGATATTCTGCGGCACCACATTAATCTTCCAATTAAGGAGGTGGCAGACATCCTTCCGACTATAGCGTTCACCCAACTTGAAAGGCGAGTCTTGGCTGTCGTCAGCATAGCGCTCTGAGCGCTTCAAGGCCGTCTCCAGCATATCCAACAACAAGTCCTTAATGGCCGTATTAGCTAAGAAACTCTGAATAGTCGCATTCAAGCGGAATACCGGCAGTCCTGGCACAATAATGGGCTCACCAAACTTACCTGCGGCTGTCTGAGCGAAGAAGGACAGATCCAAGAAGCCTTCAATCGACCGTCGAATGGCCGGTGACACATCCAGCTTCATTTGCGCTAGAAAGTCATAGAAGGCTTCCTTATCCAGATCGCCTTGGCCTTCTACTAAGCGCTTCATAAGCCAGATTTCATGCGGCCGCTTGCCAGGCAAGAGCTCTTCGCAGATAAATTGCAGGAATTGGTCCAGTTCTTTTGAACTTGGAAAATCAACTTCCTCTTCAAACTTATCAATGACCTGCCCATAATGCTTGAAGCTTCCTTCGAAGAAAATAATGGGATCCAGGCTATCTTCCAAGAGGAAGTCCATGAGATGAGGCACCCGACCCTTGCGGTTACGCATCTCAATATAGGCCTCCTTGAGGTTCTTCATGCTGGACAACTTGGTCTGCTTAATAGAGGAAAAGATCTGCTCACGAGCCACCGCCTCGAAGTTAATGGTCGTCATACCGCTCAACTGCTGGCGGTTGACCAGCTTACGGCGATACTCATCCTTGTTCATGGAACGGTCGCCATAGAGGGCGATTGGGATTAGGTAGTTGTTCTTATAATTGCCGATGAAGTCAATAATGGTCACAAATTCCTTGCTGTCATGCTTACGCAGACCGCGGCCTAGTTGTTGGATGAAGATGATGCTGGACTCAGTATTGCGCAACATTATGACCTGGTTGACACTTGGAATATCGATCCCTTCGTTGAAGATGTCCACGGTTAAAATATAATCCAGGTCTCCCGCTTCCAATCTTGCCACCACATCTTGGCGAACTTCCTGGGAATCGTCCCCCGTCAGGGCTTGAGTCCGGTAACCACGTTCATTGAGCTTATGTGACAGCTCATGGGCTTCGTCCTTACGCGAACAGAAGATAAGACCCTTGACGGTCTGCCCACTGACGCCATAATAGGTAACCTTCTCAATCAGGTGATTGATCCGATTATCCGCCACCAATTGGGAGAAGTCGCTGGTCTCATCTAGCAGCTGGCCGTCTAGTTCAATGTCTTTGACCCCATAGTACATGAAGGGACAGAGCATATCTTCGTCCAGGGCTTCCTGCAGTCGAATCTCATAGGCCACGTTATAGTCGAACAGCTCATAGATATTGAAGCCATCCGTCCGCTCTGGCGTTGCCGTCATACCTAGAAGAAAGTCCGGCTTGAAGTGGTCGATCACCTTCTGATAGGTGGCCGCCCCTGCCTTATGGACCTCGTCAATCAAGAGATAGTCGAATAAATCAGGCGCCAAGGCCGCCAAATTAGCGTCCCTGGACAGAGTCTGAATGGTAACGAAGACATATTGCTTGTCCGACAGATCAAGGCCTGGACGATAGATACAAGACTTATTCATTTGGAAGCCAATGACCCGTTGGAAGTCTGACTGGGCCTTGCGCAGAATCTGCTCGCGGTGCACTACGAAGAGCATGCGACGGGGCTTGTATTGCTCCACATCGAAGGCAGACAAATAGGTCTTACCAGTCCCCGTAGCACTGACCACTAGGGCACGACGGGCGCCCTTATCACGAACTTGTTGCAGTGAGGCTAGGGCTTTGACCTGCATCTTATTAGGCCGAATGACTTGCGTCTCATAAGGCGCTAGCGGCTCCTTGGTTAGCGGCGCAATGCTCTCCTGGGCGTGAGGCGCTTGTTGGAAAAGTGGCCGTTGCCAGTCCCGTTCAGGTAGATGGTCACGTCCTGGCGTCTCGCCAAGCACTGTCAGCTCCTTCTGACGGGCCAGGTCATATTGATTAATGATGAGCTCGTCCAAGGGCAGAGACTCCTGCCAAAGCTGGTCGTATTCCTGGTACATCTTCTGTATGAAGTCCCCACTCTCAGCCGAGGTCAACTTAATGTTCCATTCATAGTTTTTCTTGAGGGCCGTATAGGTTAAGTTAGAGGACCCCAGGATGACTACGTGCCGCTCCCCCTGTTGGAAGAGATAGCACTTGGCATGCATATTGAGCTCCTCACGGGTCAGCCGCACCTGAACATTGGATAGCTTGAGCAATTCCCGCATAGCATCCGGATCGTTGAAACCTAGATAAGGCGAAATCAGGATGTAGCCTTCTACCCCACGATCAGCCAGATCCGAGAGTTGGGTCTTGAGCATGGCAATCCCAGCCTGAGAAATAAAGGCTACAGAGAAGTAGAAACGATCACACTTAAGTAGTTCATCTTGAATAGCAGTGAGGACATGGGCCCCCTTGGCCGGCTTATTAATGAGAATCTGCGGGGCATAGTTGCCATCTGGATAATCATGTCGATGAATGAAGCCATGCTGGAGAGATTTAGTAAGTTGCGATTGAAAATAATTGGACACGGTGAGGGCTCCTTTTGTTGGTAGGATACAGTCATATTATACGAATAAAATACTATAAAAACAACGCTAGTTGACGCTAGCGTTGTTTTGTTTATATAAGGGCAGCCTATGCTTAGTGCTAAGTTATGGCTTGTGCCTTTTTGGCCCCTCGCGGGGAGTAAGGTATCTGAACAGAAAAAATCGTAGGTACAACATTCGTTGAACAGTTTCCGTCCCCTCTCGGGGAGTAAGGTATCTGAACCGCGCACTATGGCTAGCATGACGCAGACCGATTGGGCCGTTTTCGTCCCCTCGCGGGGAGTAAGGCATCTGAACCAGATTTTGAATTTGTACAAAAAGCTGATTTTGCGTTTCCGTCCCCTCTCGGGGAGTAAAGCATCTGAACGAAAGAAAATACTTAGCAATATACGACGACGGCGGTTTCCGTCCCCTCGCGGGGAGTATGGTTTCTGAACAAGAAAAGGAGTTGGTAACTATGACAAAAAGTAGGTTTTCGTCCCCTCTCGGGGAGCAAGGTATCTGAACGCCTGTATGACGCCTTTCTATGGTGCCTGTTCGGAAAGTTTCCGTCCCCTCTCGGGGAGTAAGGTATCTGAACAATGTGGATGGGCTTTGATTACTTCTGGGCTAAAACGTTTCCGTCCCCTCTCGGGGAGTAAGGTATCTGAACTATATCTTGTGTCTCCCTATACACGACATACTATATATAGTTTTTAAGGTTTCCACTGTATCAGATACTCCTTTAATCACTACTTTACATTATACCACAAATGCCTGATTTTTTCAATATTATGACAAAAAAGCGCCCTCTTGGCGCTTTTTCTCTTCTTTAACTTGCCAATTTCTCATTCACCAATCCCTGCACAACTTGCGCATCATAACCCGCATCGGCTAGCCGGTCGATTCGTTCCTGCCCATTGCCCCAGTCACCTCGGATAACTGATAAGGCTAGGTCATCTAGGTCGCTAGCTGCATCGACACAGCCATTCGGACGATTTACTCCCCCAGCTTCACTGCCGGTGGCTACACTCCCAGCCCTCGCATCATAGCGAGGCCGGGCATAACCTAGGATGCGCCAGTCGTTACTAGCATAATGGCGGCGAACAACCTGGTTGAGCCAGTTACCCTCAATAGTATTGACGGTTTCACTAGGGCCATCCACACTTTCCACAATGCCGATGTGGGATGCAGGACCGCCCCCAAAATCGAAGAAGATTAGATCGCCAGCTTGAGGCCAGACATGCCCTAGCCAAATGCCCTGCTCTTTGCACCAGGTCAGATGGCGAGGCACGCCACATTCGCGACCAATTAGGTGAGCGATACCAGCATGGTCGCCCATGACAGTGACGAAGACATCGCACCAGTCATCGGCGTAGGTCACGGCGTAGCCGACTGGCAGAGGCTGGACAGCGTTATAGGCATCAATGAGGGCCTGATGGGCGGGGCTACCGCCTTGGACGCCCAGGTAGGCTTGGGCCTTGGATAGGAGTTGTTGAATTTGTGGCTTCATGGGTGAGTTCCTCCTTTGGATGGGATGAGATGGGATTGGAGCGTGGGATGGGAAGCTTTGGGCGTGAACCATAGGCCTAAGCGGACTTTGCCTTGCTCTTAGTCTTACGTCGGCCATAATGCCACCCTTGAAGCAGTGCCCCTAGGAAGACGCCGACTAGGTTGAGGGTGCCAACCAGGCGACGAGCCCAGGGGTCGGGCCAGGCATAGAGCTCGGCTAGGCCTTGGACTAGGACTGCTAGCGCCGGAATCAGGATCAGTGCCATCCATTGAATCGTCGTATAGGCCTTGCGACTAGTGGGAAGATGCATAATGACTGCCTCGCTTTCTTTGCTTAGAGTTAGAAGTGCATGGGTGCGTCAGGCCAAACTGTGGGCCCGCTTGTCCTCCAGGCGCACTAGACGTTGGCGGACGCGGGACAGGTCCTGAGCCACCGTTGTGACTTGAGTCTGGGTGGCGCCTAGGTCGGCTTGAGTGACTTGGAGTTGAGCTTGGGTGGTGGCAAGGTCTGTTTGTATGGCATGCAAGTTGGCTTGGGTGGTGACTAGGTCTGTTTGCGTGGCGTGTAAGTTGGCTTGGGTGGTGACTAAGTCATTTTGCGTGGTATGCAAGCTATCCTGGGTCGTCACAAGACTGGCCTGCGCGCCTTGTAGATTACTCTGCGTGCTAGCCAAGTCCGTCTGCATGCGCTCAATTCGAAGAATCAGCGTCTGGATCGCCGCGATCAAGCGCACCAACTTGCCCAGGAGGGTCGCGCCCGCGACTAGGCCAGACGCCAGCGTCGTAAGCTGTAGCCATGTCATGATGAAGGCTCCTTTCTGAATGATGATGGGGTGGCTGATTGGTTGGCGCCAGTCCATTGTTCTAGCGATCCATGGACTAGCTGAGCGAAAACCTGGCAAAAGAACCGGATTGGGCCGCCTAGCGACCGAGTCAGTCCACCGTTCCCCCTATCTATGGACTGGCTCGTAGGGTGCTAGGTGTATTCGGCTGCGCCACGTCGCGTTGGAAGCTCAATACGACGTGGCTCACCTCCAACACGACGTGGCGGGCGGCTTTTTGCCCTTTTTCGAGCTAAAAGAGGGTGTTCCGCCTCAGCCATGTCGCGTTGGAGGCCCAATGCGACGTGGCGCTCCCCCAACGCGACGTGGCGGGCCTCTTTTCGCCCTTTTTCGAGCTAAAATGGAGTTTCCTGCCGAGCCATGTCGCGTTGGAGGCCCAATGCGACGTGGCGCCCTCCCAACACGACGTCGCGGGCGTCTTTTTGCCATTTCCCAGGCTAAAAGGGAGTTTCCTGCCGCAGCCATGTCGCGTTGGAGGTCCAATGCGACGTGGATCACCTCCAACACGACGTCGCGGGCGTCTTTTCGCCCTTTTTCGAGCCAAAAGAGGGTGTTCCGCCGCAGCCACGTCGCGTTGGAGGCCCAATGCGACGTGGATCCCGCCCAACACGACGTGGCGGGCGCCCAACTCACCCCTATTCCTCAGCCTTATAAACTTCCTCTACAGTGCGGGTGACGTAGTTGGCGGTCTTCTCCTTGGCGAACTGGTCGACGGCGTCCTTGGTGAAGATGTCCTTGCCTACGATGGTCGCCATGGCGGCTTTGGCCTGGTCCTTGGTGATGTCCGCCTTGGCGTGGCGCAGGCTAATCTTCTTAGACTTGCCGTCTGCGGTCGCGAAATTCATCTCAAAAGTCTTAATGGTTTTGTTAGCCATGATGGGTCCCTCCTATAATCAGTACTCTACTCAACAAGCCGACTAGTTGACGCTGAAGACCTCGGTCACCTGGGTCTCGGTGATAGGATGCTCAACTAGGGTGCCGATAGCGTCGCGCACGGACTTGATGTCCTCGGCGCTGGCGTTCTCTACCAGGTTGGGCATGGAGACATTCTCCGCCTTCTTGTTCTCGTCGAGGGACTTGAACTTGAGGATACCCTTAACATATGATCTTGCCATAATGAATCACTCCTTGAACTAGTTTCTTGTAACGTTACATACTTAAAAAGAATTAAGCCCCCGCCTCATGCCCAAGTCAGCTCCAAAAATTTATTTTCTGCAAAATAAAAAAGCCCCCTCTGCGGGAGCTGGAGAGAAAGAGCTGAGCAAGGCACTCAAGCCGAACAGTCACTGGCTTGCAGTGTCTGACGCAGGCACTTAAGCCGACCAGTCGCTCGCTTGCAAGGTCTGGCGTAGGCGCTTGAGGCGGGCATAGTAGGTATTCTTACATATGCCCAGCTCTTGGCATTTGGCCCCAAGCGAGAGTTGCTCGTTCTGGGCCACACAGAGGAAATGATAGTCTGCTGGCGACAAGACTTGCGACAGCAGCAGCGAGTTAACTAAGTCGTCCAGTGGCGGGCGACTGGCGCCAGCCTGTTCGGCAAAATGCAGAACCTTCTGATTGCCAATCAATCCTTGCGCCTGACGTGATCGTTTGGCTAGGAGTTGACCTAGATGCCAACTTAGGCCCCGCTGAGCATAGCCCACGAAGCGGAAGCGGTCAGACTCGCTGAGCGCGTCCCCATCGAAGTCGCGGGCTAGGCGGACAAGGTGTAGGTAAAGTTCATTGAAGTAATCTTCATAGTCTTGATCCTTAGCCAAGAGATGGTATTGGTGCAAGACATGATGTAACAAGAGCCGGTAACGGGCCAGGAGTTGCTCCTGGTCCAAGGGATAATGGTCGGAAGTCATAGCTGTTCCCTCCTTATCCCTAGTTAGGCAACTGCATGGAGTTGAGGTCGGTCTTGAGCCAAATCCTTAGAGGCTTGGTCCAGTTGAGCCTGCAAGTCGGCCGGGACCTTCCATTCCTTCCAGAAGCTCACAGCTGCTTCATAACGCTCCTGTGGCAGATGGCCATAGCTTGATAAGCTAAAATGGCTGAGGAAGGCCAGGCGCGCCGTCCGATAGACTAGACGCACCAGTTCCGGGCGCCGAGCTGTTAGTAAGCGGTCCTTGTCCCCTAGGCGTTGGTGGATCTCATGACGGCGCAAACGCGTTAGGGCATACGTAGCCTCAGGTGACAGGGGTTGTCGCTCTAAGAGAGTCGTTAAAACTTGGAGATGGCTGTTAATCTGCCCCAGCAACTGGTGTTGAGCTTGGACTTGGGCTTCTAGGCTAGTCATTTGATTGTTCAATGTACTTGGTGTTGCTGTTTCCATGGTAGTTCCTCCTTATATTATGCAGCTGCTTGCTTTTCTTGGGTTGGGTTAGTGAAGTTGGACTTAGGTGCGCTAGGGCCAGAGCTTGCCTGCGTAGCCTGTGCTTGGTTAGCCTGTGTCCTAGTGCCCTCAGATGTCACATCTCGCCGGCCTACTGCTTGGGCTTGATGGATGCTAGCACGCATAGATTGAACCCAGTCGTCTACTCGGTCAATCTGCTTAAGGTAATGGTCGACCATTACCTGATTCTGAATGGCCTTAAAGTCATCAATATAACGCATAGGCGCTAACTTAACCAGCAAGTGGTCAATCTCATGACTGAAGGCGATGATCCGATTGAGGCCTTCCAAATCCAGTATGAAGGTTGTTGATCGATTAGCGAAATGCGATAAACCCTCCCGGAATCGCTTGAGATAACGGTAGCGCTCCTCGATAGATTGTAGGTCTTCCTGATACTTGGCATTAGCCTGCTTAAGCGACTCCCGTAGACGTTGGTTAGTTGCCTGCGCCTCGGCTAGCTTGGGGGCTAGTGGGTTGGACTTCAGGTCTTGACTTGGGGTAAGCTGTCCGGCTTGGGGCTGACTAGCTTGGTGTGTCGCATTGTCCGATTGGGTATCAGACTGGAGCCCGTTAACCTGAGAGTTGGTTGGAACCTCTTGCTTAGCAACCTGACTTGCAGCTATAGATTGCGGTGCTCTAGCCTGACTCAGCTCAGACATTGTGACATCTTGTGTCCCATTTGCACCCTGTTGACAGTCAGCTTGTGGCACACTATCACCTTGGAAGCAAGACTCCAACTTCCCCGCCTTCAATAGGCGCTTAACCGTCCGGAGTTCTAATTGAGACATTTGATGCAGGTACTTACGTTGGCCTGAAGGTAAAGTATAAATCTTCTGGCGATGTTCTTCGGGGATGGTTGCGATCAGATAGAGTAGAGATAAGCCCAGATGTTCGTAGCACTCCATCTTAGGCAAATTCTTGGATACATACATCATGCGATTAGCCTCATCATAATCGATATATAGTCTATCTAGCCAAGGGAGAAAGTCCTCCTCTGGCAACAAGAATAACTTGGCATATCGTAAACGCCTTCCAATCTCCCAGTAGGACCGAGTGAGTTGAACGGAGTAGGCTATAATTTGATCACTAAGATTGGCTAAATTCAATCTTGCTAAATCTTCGAATTCCATAGTTTTTCTTCCTTCCAAACAATTATAAAAACCTATATAACAACATTGTCTATTATCAGATATAACTTTCTTGTTTGGTCACGATTCTTAGGCGAGTTCGGGTTAACCCGAACTCGAGTAATTATATTGTCCCAATATAACGAGTTTGTAAACTACGCCTCCTGATGTCATATGTCGAACTTAGTGTCTTGGGTATCGCCCATACTTACCCCTAAATGACGCAAGATACCCATACAAGAGAAATAGAAAATCTCAAGCTGCTCTTCAACCGTCAGTTCCAAAGCTAGACAGACCGTAATGATGGTCTCAACGCTTAGACGGCCACAGCCATTGAAGATCCGAGAGACTGTAGCGGGCGAGCAATAGATTTTCTCTGCAAGCGCACGCTCGGTCATACCTCTCCGCTTAAGCGCCTCATAGAGACGCTCATGATCGTATTGGTAGCTAATCTGAATTTGCTGCATCTCTCTCATAAAGTAACCCTCCTTTCTTATAGAATTTATCTTGATATAGCAAAAAGACGACTTCTACCTAACTGCTTAACCATGGAGCCAAACGAGAGAGAGAATCCGCCTTAACTTACTATAGTTATATTATACGCCTGAAAATTCTAGAAAGAAAGCCCTTCACTAAATGATTTCATAATTTGCAACAAAATTCATTTTGAGCAATATTATGGGCTAAAGAATGGCTTAGGAATGGGATGTTGTCGATTGAAGGAGCAAATTAGGTTGTGAATATTGCAGTGTAGTGCTGATGGATTATAGTAGCAATAAGGACATCGGAGATATAGGGGAATTTAGTAATAGCAAAAAGAACGCTAGTTAAGGCTAGCGTTCTTTTGTTTCTTTGAATCTTAATGTAGGACTTGTTAGCTAGAAACTTCATTTTGTCCCCTCGCGAGGTTAAGGTATCTAAACAAGCGCAAAACACTTTACAAGTCATAAAGTTTCGTGTTTTCGTCCCCTCTCTGGAAGTAAGGGTTCTGAACGATTGCGAGCATTGTTTTGTTGGTGTTCTTTATGTTTCCGTCCCCTCGCGGGGAGCAAGGTATCTGAACGTGAAGAAAACATTGACTACTATGAGGAAGAATTAGAGTTTCCGTCCCCTCGCGGGGAGTAAGTCATCTGAACTCCAAAACCACCAATTACAAGGCCGTTCAGCACGGTTTCCGTCCCCTCGCGGGGATCAAGGTATCTGAACGAAGTTGAAGTAGTTGCTGAGGCAACTGAGAAGAAGGTTTCCGTCCCCTCGCGGGGATTAAGGTATCTGAACGCGCAAGAGGAGCTAGCAATCGCCAAGTCGCCGGCGTTTCCGTCCCCTCGCGGGGATTAAGGTATCTGAACGAATCTAGTTCTTCAACTCCTTCAGAAGAATCATCGTTTCCGTCCCCTCACGGGGATTAAGGTATCTGAACAATGATTGGTTGTGGCATGAAGTGGATATTGAAGGTTTCCGTCCCCTCACGGGGATTAAGGTATCTGAACTAAAGTGAAGTGAATTGTAAATGAACAATAGATTTTTCGACGTTTCCGTCCCCTCACGGGGATTAAGGTATCTGAACCTCTATATATTGTGTCGACTATTACTCCATATACAACATATAGTTTTGGGTGTCTCTAAATCTGATTTTCCCATTGTCATCACCTCAATAAATTATACCATAAAAACATGAAATTCTCAATATTCTAATAAAAATACTAGACGAATCACTTTAAACAAATGATTCGTCTGTATTTTAAATTTAGAAATTACTTTCCTTAACGAATAACCACGACATTACCAGAAATTCGCGAAATATCTAACTAACTATTCAAGGCAATAAGCTGAGTAGCGACTCATTAACTGAATCGTAGTGTTGCAGCCACTCCTTATTCACTTTGAAACTCTTAAGGATTAATTCATTAGTTGCTTCTAGCGCCCGCTCAACCAAGCTAAGTGTTCCCTTATAATCCTCAAGAGAAATCGGATCTAAATTATGAGCCACCTTATTGCGCATATCGTTAATGGCATCAATCTGCTTCCACCATTCATCGTACTGACTCAATGAATCGACCTTATTGTCTTTGAGCGATTCAAAATAAATGATTTTTAAAGTGGGCCATTCAGTATAGTTCTTGCCACTATAGGAACCTTCCCTCTCAAGAATTTCTACCGCCTTATCCGTGAAGAATCTCCGATCTCCAGTTTTGGGTTTAATATATCGATTCCACTTTCTTCCATTTCTTTGATCGTTCGCATAAAGATCAACATAAGTATGCATCGCAAACTCTATTATCGACTTGATGCGAATCAGAACCTCCGCAACATCGCCTCTTTTCCAGCTCATATTGAGTACTGACATGAAGAATATGATTCTTTTCATGTTATCATCACATCTCAATTTTTTGATTCGCTCCGGCAGTTGCTGCAGCTGAATAGTTTGATATGCCTCATTCAACAAACTTAACAAAGATTCTCTACTAGGGAATGTTGCAAATTCGTTCAATAACAAGGCAGCCGCCTTATAATCATAGTTCTGAATAATCTTCTTGAGGTTATTAGCCAGAATTAACTGGCTGACATTCTCGCCTCGGTCTTCATGGCAACGATTCGGCCGGTCGCTTGATGCATCTAAATTCTCAGCAATTAGCTTGTCAATATCTTCATCGAAGCTTTTGCTAGCATTGTTAGAGTCTTGCTTAGGCGTTGGGACCTGAATTGCACGGAAGCTATATTCTTCCAAGCGATTAATCACCATAAGCGCACTAATCATTTGGGGAGTCCCGGACGTAATATTGAGCAGTACTTGATCTTGGTCTGTGAACTGCTTGGCCTTCTGAATAAGTCGCACCTCGTTGTTGAGGAAGTCGTATACTTCATCAAAGAGCGCAACCTTATCATTAGGTATAATGCTTGGCCATGCCTCTAAACTATAGTGATAATCCGGAATGGAATCGAGAGCTCGTTGCAAGAGGCTGTGACGAGGTTGACTACGTTCACTGTGAATCACGATGATGACATCTGGCCGTTCATGCCGACAAATGTGCAAGATCGCCGAATCGTGTTGCTCACGAATGGGATCAGAATCCCCCATACAGGTAATGAGATATTTCATAGTTTCCTCCTATAGCTTCTCGATTAGGAAAGCACACTTGCCCATCTCGAAGAGGTTTTCCTTGTTATTAAGTCCCGCTCCATCAATACGCGCCTTAGTCAATTTATGGACACCTTTCTCTGTTTTCAGTGGGATTTCTCTAGACCCTCGAATTTGAGCCTTACCAATTATTGTCTTAGTCCAGAATCCAGCCCCGCCACCCAGGTAGAGACAGCCCCCTTTTGGCGGATTATCCTGCACATATGCTGGTTTAGTCTCAGTACTCAAAAAATACTCGTCATAACGATCATAATGGTTTCTTGACCACTGTACTAACTGTTCCATTGCTTCATTGGCCTCTCGGCCTTCACAAGTAATCGTAAATTCTATCACGTTTCGCGGTTTTATGCACTCTCTCGCAATTGGTAAAGGGGGATTAGGACGTTCTTTGCCCTTTGCAAAATCAATCTTCTGACAAATCATCAAGCACTGTCTTGACAAGGGCTCACTATCTGAAACCCGGATATCATGGAAGAAGTCACTAAATGCCTCCCCCCGCTTCGCCCCCCAAGGAATACGTATCACATTTCTTCCTCTATCTTTCGAATTATCAACGCCAAACTTCACATTACAAATAATGGTTCTGAGCGCTCCCTTGAGCGAGCTACCTGGGATATATGGCTGACCGAAAGCATCCTTCATGAAGGCATCAATCTCGTTGAGACGCCCTTTGGTGGTATTAAAGTCGACATCGCGCACTGACAGGCGATAACCGCCAAAGTCACGGCTCTTAACATCCAATCGTCTGAGGATATCCGGCAAGCGCTCCGTTCTGCCCTTCCTTTGCAGGGTCATTAAGAATTCTTCATAAACACCTAACTTAGCAGGATAATTCTTAGCAATGTGCTGATAGATTTTAGTCATATCTGGGAAGTATACTTCCCCATTCTCAAGTAAATACTCCTTGGTTGTATAAGTTTGGCCACTCCCAATAAATACTGGGGCTAAAGTTGCTAGCGTGAATTTATAACGCTGAATAAGATGGTCCATGCTTACACCTCCAATTTCAAGAATAGGGGTTTGGCATAATGCCAAACAGGATGAGGGAAGTCTTCAGGCGCGACATCTACGAGTTCCCCCTTAAAGGTTCGACCAAAGGTTGATCCTGCCTTAAACTTGAAGATATCTTGTTTACGATAGCTGTCCTTAACTTGACTTGAGAAGGCATAGCCGCTTGCCTTCACCACCAGATATTGCCCCTGGGCAACTGCACTCGCTAAGTCATCCTCCTGAGCAATCGCTGACGTTAACAACATGACGGGTCCATCTGCGGACACCGTAACTTGCGCTGAGAGTTGTGGCGAGAGGTCCTCAACACTTAAGTCAAAACGCCCTAGACCGGCGCTACGCTTCCCACCAATGCCCGTATATTGAAGGCTCTCCAAGAGTGTTTGCAGTAGCGGTTGATCACTGGCGATAAAGGCTAATTCTACGCCATAGTCATAATGGGTCGTAGCCACTCGATAAGGATCTCCTTGATCTTCATAACGACTGACACGAGTCCCTACTTCCTGACGATAGAGGGCTTTCTGATTAGAAACCAGTGATGATAAGTCCTTGACTTGACCGCGGCAGAAGTCGGCAAAGCGTGAGGCTGGTATAGCCTGGATCTTCTTAACCTTCTTCGCATCATCGCGGGAATGCTCCGTCACTTCAACTTCTAACTTAGGATAGCCGATAGGCTTAGGCAAGAATAACTCCCCGCCAGCATAGAAGAAAACATCGGTCAGCTGGAAGTCATCAGACTGTGCCAGTGATAAGAAGTCTTGGTGCACCCCATGTAAGACTGCCTCATTGAATAAGGCTGAGAAGAGGCGCTCAACCGACAGGGTAGCAGTGGCATTTTCTAACAAACCCTTACCAAAATGACTACTAGCCAATCGCATACGATATAATCGTAACTTCATGCTCGTCACCTGCCTTATTGAGCAGAGAGTTGGCGATTGATTGAGTTAATTAGTTCAGACGCTACCTCTCCATAAGCTGATTCTGCTACCAGATTGGAAAAACGAATCCGACCTGAGCCACGGGATCCATGTCCACCCAAGTAATCTAATTCCAATAAGCGAAGGCCTTGAATAATCAAGTCAATGTCTTCCTTCACTTGACTCTCATCCGTCAAATTATAGATTAACTCGAAGTCAAAACGGCTGCCTGCAATGACGCGTTCGATTTGGCGTGGATTAGCCAAGGAAGAATAGCGATCAATTGTATTCTCAAACTTAACCTCTGTTAAGGTATTGGCACCACGGCCATAGAGTTCATCGGCATTGCTGAGCGTGGTGTCCCGGAAGATAAGCTTGGCTTGTTTGTTTTCTTCTGTATCACCAAACAAGCGACGAATAATGGGCGCATCTTGGTTAGGGCTTTTTGCTATTTCGGTATTGACTGCGCGAGCAAGCAAGGAACGCATCTTACCCTTAATGGAAGACCCCGGAATGAGGGGCAGGTTGGTGAGGGGATCCTTGATAACTGGGCTATCCGTAGCACCTATTGCTGCAAATGCACTACTTGCTCCAATATGCAAGCCTGTTAAAACATCAATACTTCCTTTGATTTTAATTTTACGTAGTGTAGACATTAGTCTTTACCTCCCTCAAATTTGAAATAAGCCACTAGAGCTTCCATGTAGCGACAGAAACGGATCAATGATGCTTTGTCTGTAATTTCCTTCAGGCAGTCCAGAATCTCAGCCTTCTCCACTAAGTCTTTGACAGCTTCTTCTCGGCCTGATTGATAGAGAAATTGAACGCGTAAATAAGCAATCTTATCCTGCAATTCCTCTATAGGCCGTGATTGAACTTCATCAAATAATGTACTCGTTAAGCTGAGTAGGTTCCGTATCTTACTGGTCGTCAAGACAAATTTTTCCTTGTAGTTATCTCGACGGTCAGGTTTTTTCTTTAGATTTTTTACCACGGATTCGGCCTTGTCAACATATGTTTTATCTGTCAGTATCGTCATTTTTTCCACCTCTTATTGTGTATACATATATTTCTAGTGCTAGCATCAATTCGCGTGCATCCTGTTCATTGCGGAAATAGCGATGCATCTGATTAGCAAAAGTCAGGTAATCTAGTTTGGCTTCTTTCTCCTTAGGCTCCATTCGCGTTAGATAATAGGCCCATTGCGCCCAGCTAATCGTCTTATAAACGCCGCGTTCTTCCACCTCATCAAAACTTTTTCTCAGAAGAGTGAGCATCTGATAAATGAAAGCTTTGCCAAAACTTTTGTCTTTTTTATCGAAAATGGAGAAAAATTGCTTAATTTCCTCTAATTTTTTATTCCAGACACGTTCAATGAAGTCATCCCACTTGAAGGTATAGGCTTCCGTGAAGAGTGAGATGGAGTCCTTATCATTGGCTTTGGCCGCTTCTTCTAAGTCACCTGTCTGACTGGCCATAACAGCAATTGGCATCTTAGCTGGGTAGAGGCCTACCCCTGTAGATAGGGTCAACTTACCTTGGCTGAATTCAAGGAAGTCCTGTCTTAACTTAATGGAAAATTCCAGCATATCATACCATTCCCCCACCACGAAGACATCGTCCCCGCCGGCGTAAATGACGGTTGCCTTAGCATGCAATTCGCTAAGGATATGGTTAATATGGTATTTGAAGAAGAGGGTCATATTGCGGCTGAAGGTTGCAGACCTAGACAAGGTATTGTAGCGTCCCTTGAAGCCACTGATGAAGGCCTGTCCTAGGTTATCCACGTCGCAACGAACGACAGAAAGCCGCTTAATGCCCTTAGCTTCTTCCGCATATTGATTAAAGGTTAGTTTATCAGAATAATCACCAATCCAGAGGTGGTGGCTCTGATCCTTGCCTGAATAGAATTTATTCGCAGCATAGAAGCGCCCCGTGCTCCCTTCAGGAAGTGTGGCATGGTCTGTTATACTGAGATACATACCAAAGCCTAGAGGAAGATCGTTAACTTGATTGGATACGAAGATGAATTTTTTCTTTGATGAATCTGATCGATAGTTTTCTAATAGGGCTGGTGAAATCTCCACCAAGGCATCACAGAGGGCGCAACGATCGCCATTTCCTTTGTGTACTCGGTGGCAGGTATTGCATTCCCGACCCTGTTTCTTGCCAGCTTGGTTGAGCTTAATTAAATCTTCGGCACTGTAACGAGATAACTTCTTATCAGAAATCATGCGGCCGACCCCACGGTAGAGTTGCTGATAAGCTAGCTCATCCCCCATCACCACATGTCCAGAGAAGGCTTGGAAGCCAAAGGCCACATAGAGATGAATATCGAAGGTCTCTTGCAGGAAGGCATTCAATTCTGCCTCAACCTCTCTTATGGTTGCACGACTGGCTTCTGTGTTAGCCAGAAGCAGATAGGCATGTCCGCCACCTGAATAGAGGAGATTGGCCCGACTCAGCTCCAGACGTTCCAACAAGGTATCGACAATGTTTTCAGCTAGAATCTCGAGATAGAATGACCGTGCCCGCAGCATTTTAGCAGCATTGGCATCTCGAATAGTATAGATAAAGTCCTGAATCCCACTGATATCAAAACTAGCTAAGAGGAAGGCTTCCTCCTGATAGAAATCCGCCCCCTGAGTCAGCAAGCGGGTTTTGAAGTCAGTGCAAGCTTGCTCATGCAGATAATCATAGAGGGCACTGGCATAGGCAGAGGTTAAGCGCATATGGTCATAGAGCGAGATATCCCCTGCTTCGTCCTGGTTAGTAGAGCTTGGCACATAAGATAGGGTCGCCTCTAGAAGATTCAAGACGCTAGTTAAGTAGTCACTACTATAATCAATAACAGCTAAGGTCTTGCCCAAGCGTTCTAAGACTCCCGCATAATCCCCTGCACTAAAATGACTATTCGTCGCTAGAGCAAATTGCAAGTCATCCCGGTCATCCAACATTACGGGGCGATAGTAGCGCTTGTCCTTGCCTGTCATGAATTGGTTGAAGATATCTTCTTGGTTGGTTAGCTGGTCCCAATTACGATAATTGGTAGTCTCCACGTCCTGATCTAAGCGACGGTCTGAGCCACTGGCTATATTATCGGCCATATAAGTAATAAAGGCCGTATGCGATGAATCTAACTTAGCTTCACGCAACTCTTGGGCGTGATGGTAGGCCAGATGGTCTAATAATTGCTTATCACTCGTATACTGAGCCAGATAGTCCCGCCCCAACTTACTATGTCTTGTACGCTCATTTCTGGCACGCTGGACGACCTTCCCAATATCATGAAGCAAGCTTCCTAATATTAAGTCTGATTTTTCCTTTTTCATCTTATCTTTGTTCCCTCCTATCTACTTCTTCTAGTCTTAGCTTGCCCATCCCGATGGAGGCCTTAATGCCAACTCCAGAATATTCAGCAAAGCCAAGCATATAGCGAATATAATTTTTTAAGGTGCGATTGGCTTTAATCTGAATTTCAAGACTCCCTACAAAGCCATTGATTGCAACAGTGTGCACCTTAAGATATTGCGATTGCAGCCGATAGCGCCTAATGGTGGTAGAGGCCGCTAGCAAGTTGAGAAATTCTTCATCCACTTCTTCGTCTGGCTGATCGAAAGCCTGATACTTGAGCAGAATACTCTGATAGATTAGCCGAATATCGGGGAATATAACATATTGCCCCGCTTGTTTGAAGGCTGTAGGTGATTCGAAGTGGAGGACATAGCGAGCTGGAGCTTCTTCTTGGTAGAAGCTGCGGCTAGCCTCCTGTAGGTCATAGTCTTGCCAATCTAAGCCCAGAACCTGACACTGGATCCCCCCCTGTAACTTAAGCACGAAAGAGCTATCCTTCAACCTATCTAATGCTTGGTGGAAGACCCGATAACTCTCTCCTGTCAGCATGTTGACTTCCCAGGCATAGGTCTTCTCATCTAGTCTTGCGACATGAGTTGAGTAGGGATTAACTGACTGTTGGTGGAGATAATCGGCATAGGCAGGCTCTATTTCTTGCATGAGAAAACCATGCAAGGCAACAGATAGGCGTTGGGGTGATAACTTTAATTCAGTCTTAGGTTTGAAGATAATTCTTACACGATGCATAGGCTACTCCTCTCTGTTATGATCTCAGCGCTTGATTACCTTAAGTGCGCCCACACTAATCTATAGTATAAGTGAGTTAAGGCTAGTATTCTTGCAGATTCTTGCGAAATGTTTTAGGATTCTTGCTGAATTTCAAGCGTGGATTGTCCCTAGATGCCCATTTCACGTCCAAAAAGTCTTCGAACTGTAACAGAACCTTCTATTTTCTGTTCAAGTCCTATGCAGATGACTCGCGTGCCCCCCTCTTTTGGGCTAGCATCAGACGATTAGTTTGGCTTGAAAACAATCTAAAATCATTATATCACGTAATCGCTTTCTTTCATAGGTATTATCGATAATTATTCACATAGTTTGAATGAAATTTCTGAATGATTATTGCATGCGCCGAAAAACATTGATAAAACAACCTTCTCTACGCTATTGTTGTCTATACAACTTGTTAGCTAAGTAACGATATAGTTGAAATCAAGCGCTATTTGTGGTAAAATGTAGATATCTAGCAATACCTTATCTTTCGTTAGCGATCGAATCAATATATAGTGGCCCAGCTATCGATGCGCACAAGATATAGGGTTCAGATACCTTACTCCCCGTGAGGGGACGAAAACTTGTCGCTTGCGGTGTTAGTCTTATTGTGGATTTTCGTTCAGATACCTTACTCCCCGTGAGGGGACGAAAACCTACACCGTTTTGTAAAGACTCGTTTAAGGTCTCTACTGTTCAGATACCTTACTCCCCGTGAGGGGACGAAAACGTCGAATTCTTTTACAGATCTACTCCCTGCATCGAGGTTCAGATACCTTACTCCCCGTGAGGGGACGAAAACTAAGTTATTGATAATGTTTAATAAGGTGTAGAAGATGTTCAGATACCTTACTCCCCGTGAGGGGACGAAAACTAGTCAAGTACTAATTCAATGTACTTAACATTATGTTCAGATACCTTACTCCCCGTGAGGGGACGAAAACGCATTTTGTGTAATGTGTAATGGTTGCTGTAACGAAGTTCAGATACCTTACTCCCCGTGAGGGGACGAAAACCAGAAAGTTGTTTCATACCCGTCACCTCCTTGCGGTTCAGATACCTTACTCCCCGTGAGGGGACGAAAACAATGTTGTTGGCTCGTTTAGCTCGTCATAGTAGCAGTTCAGATACCTTACTCCCCGTGAGGGGACGAAAACCATCATATAGTTTTGCGTTAACATAACCATGATTTTTGTTCAGATACCTTACTCCCCGTGAGGGGACGAAAACCTGTCGTGTTTTTCTTCTAACCGCTTAAAATCGTTGTTCAGATACCTTTCTCCCCGTAAGGGGACGAAAACACTACTGTACGATAAGGCTCTTCTGGCTTAGTGAATTGTTCAGATACCTTTCTCCCCGTGAGGGGACGGAAACTCATCGTCGGTCATTATAAAGTAACGCCCGCCGTAGTTCAGATACCTTACTCCCCGTGAGGGGACGGAAACTTGACTACTTTTTGAGTACCGAAGTAGGACCGTTGGGTTCAGATACCTTGCTCCCCGTCAGGGGACGGAAACCGGTAAAATATCTTGACAAAGCAAACTTAACATCTTGTTCAGATACCTTACTCCCCGTCAGGGGACGGAAACTTGTCAAAAAACGTGATAGAATAGGTTTCGTTTTCGTTCAGATACTTTACTCCCCGTGAGGGGACGGAAACCATTTTACATTCCTTCTTTCCTTTATCTTATGTAGTTCAGATACCTTACTCCCCGTGAGGGGACGGAAACCCATAAAAAACATCATTTGTTCTTATACGACCGTCAAGTTCAGATACCTTGCTCCCCGCGAGGGGACGAAAACAAGTAAGGATCACGAGCTGAGCGACCTTGAAGTACGTGCCTTCCCGTCTTCTACATTGCCGATAACGGCGTCTATCGTTCAGATACCTTAATCCCCGCGAGGGGACAGAAACAGATGGATTTTTAGTGGCAACTTCTCAAAGTACATGGTTCAGACACCTTACTCCCCATGAGGGGACGGAAACTCACCCCCCCAATAAGGTAAGTCGCTTGTGTTGCCGTTCAGATGCCTTTCTCCCCGTGAGGGGACGAAAACGCGCATCATCTGCGTATAAAACGCCATTTAAGCCGTCGTTCAGATGCCTTTCTCCCCGCCGAGGGGCCTAACCTACATCATCTTATCTCAACGCAAAAAGCCCACATGCATTGCATGTGGGCTTTTACTTTTAGTTCAGCACGTCTTGGCTATTTTTTACAAGAATATTTGATCTTCCTCATGATGGCTAGGAATGAAGGGGCTATATCTGAGAGCTTGATCATTTTGACAACGATAAATTAGAATATTATCCCCTTCCCCCTCCTCATAGAAATCTTCTACATCAAGAATAAGATCTTGGAATATGGCCTTCTCGAGTAGACATTCAAAGCATGAACGCTGCACCCGAATGCCATAACCTTCAAGTATTTTACTGAATTTGAGCCGGCGTTTATTACTGATAATATCATAAATCACTAGGCAGAAGACCTTGCGGTTGCGGGCTAAGGTGGCTTCATCATCACTTAGATTGAAAATTTTAATCATAGAGTGCATCTCCAATGGCTATGAACTCGGATGGGTCTAGCTTATGGAAGGCACGCAAAAGGCTTTCTACTTGTAACTCTAAGGCATAATCGAAGGTCACTTCCTTGCCAAAGGATTGAATATAGAGGTGCTTCTCTTCCATTCTAAGGCAGAGCTCTCGATAGAATTGAACGCGCGCTTCCTTATTCATCATGACCGCCTTGCCTGGGTTAGTATCGAATTGCTCGGTCGTCATTTGCTTATTTTTAAGTAGGCGCATGACGACTTCATCAACTATAAGCGGGCGCCAAACCTCCATCAGGTCGCTAGCTAAGGCCGCATGGTGCTGCTTGACTCGATGAATACAGCCGAACCCCACATTTAGGCCTCTTTTCTTGAGGGCGGATACTGCCCGACCATAGAGTAGACTATAGCCGAAACTCAATAAGGCGTTGAAGGGGTCGAGTGGCGGGTTCTTGCTACGGCGATAGAAGCGAAAATCACTAGGTACTAGCAGATTAAGGCAGTAGAAATAGGACTTAGCTGCCCTTCCCTCAAACCCAATCATCTCATTAATCGTGACCGCAGACCCAATACCTTCCACGGCATCCCTAAAATGTGCATAGTCTCCTTGGTCCAGCAAGGCATCTTGGTCGAAAGCTCGTAATAAGTGTTCTTGCCCCTTAATTTTGGCCGTCAGGATTTTCCTTGCCATAGCAGCTTCAAATTCTGGTTGAGATAGCGCCGTAAACTGTTCCTTCTGCTTCTCATAGTTCTCCATCTTCAAGCTATCTAGATAGCCCAGATACTTGCCATGGCGGTCGAAGTAGAAGAGTTCAACCCCTTCCTTGGCCATGGTCTTGACTAATTGAGTCGTCACCTGCGGACTGCCATATAGCAGCACACGTTGAACTTGATTAAGCGCAATGGTCAATTCAATCTCTCGCTCCTGGTCCTTCACAATCAGATTCCCCGAATCTAAACTCAGCCTCTTCAGTGAATCATTAACAATCAGTTCCTTCATCTTCGTCCCCCACTTCTTAAGATTAGGGCATTCGCTCTACCAAAATTGAAGCCCCCACTTATAAAATAGTATAGAGAAGAGTCTTAAAGATTTCTTTCGCAATTTTGCTGAATTGTTTAGGATTCTTGCGGAAGAGAAGGGAAGAACTCAAACTTTCAATAAATCTATTAGCTCTAGGTTGCAATTAGTCTTAATTGCACATCAAAAGAGCCTGAAGGCTTTACTTCAGGCTCTACATAGAAATAAATTACTTTTTAAATGTATAGATAGTAATAACAACTTCTGCATCCACAGGGTAGCTTTCTCCATACGAAAAATTATGTCCATTGATAGTCAGCGATTCAATATCATTTTCTTTTTTGAGCCAACCTGTCACTAGTTTATTATTTCCAACAACTGTGACATTCGCAAAGCCTAAGTCCCTAAGTCTTTCCTCTAGGGATTTATAGCCAATTTCCTTAATATCACTCTTCTCAAAAGGAATCCTGATTTTTCTAACAGACTGATAAAATAGTTTAACCTCACTATTGAGTGGAAATACGGTATCTGATTGGAATGCATCACGACCGTTGATAGAAACCCTTCCTATTTTACCGATTTTCTCATCATCACTAGCTGATAAATTACCCATATCAATTTCTTCTATTTTATTGAATCCCTTTGACCTTATTATCTCATTAGCCTCTACTCGGGATAAGTCAATGAAGCTTTCAGCTTCCATCCCTATGGTTACTTTATTATGTGGTGAGATGACCTTGTCATACGCTATCCAAAACACGAGTCCCAGTATAATGCAGCATAGGATGCTTATGACGATTCCTGAATGATTATGACTTGATTCTGCATTATTGATATATTCTCGAATATTAGTTTCTGGTTCTGAGTAGGTTTCCTTCTCTTGTCCAACTTGATCCGAGGAATCTATATCGGAATCAACTAAATTCGACACTAAGACTTCATTAGTAATTTCGTTCGAAGTATCCTCCGGCTCATCGTAGACTTGCTCGGAATCTTTCGTATCATTACCATATATAATTTTCTGGTAGTAAGATTCGGAACGCGCCCGCTCCTTATTGGCTTCAATATTCTCCAAGCAATCTTCTATCTTCTCCTGTATTCTATCACCTAATGATTCGGGTATAGCAGAATCATCATTTTCAGTATCGATTGTATATCTACCTGTAATGGTGTTTCGATGACGAAAATCAAGTTCGAATTCCCATCTTGATATATTAGACTGAGCATCTACTAAACAGATAACTCGTGCTCCAACAATAGTAGTCCTTTTAATTCGCTTAATTTTCTTTGCAGTAGCGTATACAATTGAGCGAAATTCTTGCTCGCTAATTTCACTTCCGCTTGGATATATATTTGGATCATAATAGTTAATTTTTTCTTCGTTACTATTCCCATTCTGCTGCGGTTTTGAATCTAATTTCCATAGTGCAATTGCAATTACTGCAAGGGGTATAATTCCCCATACAAAATCCATAATGTATCCCTCTATCTTCTTCCGTTTTCTGTTAGAAGCCCCTCAACGATTATCCCTTATGTAGTCGTTACTATCGAGTCCTTGAACTTCTCTCACTATCCCGATTATACAACGGAAGTCATCCAAAAGAAATATCAAAATCTACATTTTCACAATTTTTGACTTATCTTGTTTATGTAGCTTGGTACAGGGACACCTGGCCGCACTTCCCTGCACATGCTTCTCAAATATGCGAGTATCCTAGTCTCGCTTTTTGCCTCAAATTACTCGCTTCCTAGTTGAGCCACGTCGTGTTGGGCCTTTAACACGACATCGCACACTCCCAATACGACGTGGTTCACGCTTTTTCTCCCTTTTTGCCTCAAATTACCCGCTTCCTTGTCCAGCCACGTCGTGTTGGACTCCCAACGGGACATGGCACACTTCCAACACGACGTGGCACCCCCCTCTCTACACAAAAACCACCCGCGCTACACGGGTGGTTTTACCTATTCTTTTATCTTAACTCAAATATCCAATCTAATTTAAAGCTTGCCTGATCTAAGCGATATTCAGGCAGGAGGCGGGGGCCACAGGAGTTGGAGCCAATACCTGCCTGTCTATAATCTAGATGGAGGTAATAGACGCCCTCTTCCACTAGCTCGTCTCGATGGCGCGCCTGACTTAGTTGGCGTGTTGAATATGGCGAGAGGTTGAAGGATAAGGAATGAGACGAAGCCACACTCAGTTCTAATGATCCTTGCTGGACTGCTAGCTTGGACACTTGGTGGGCGCCATTCTCTTGCGGGGTTACATAAGGTTCGTACAAGTCTTGGGCAGACTGTTCGAAGTAGCCCCAATAACTACTGTGATGCTTGTCCACATAATTCTCATAAGGTCCATAGCCAATATAGGAAACTCGGTCTGCATCCACCATCGCTAGGACTAGGCCGAAGCGTGGTAATTCCACCATTTCCTTAGGTCGTTGCCCTTCTAGGCTTAACTTCAGGCGACCCTCTTGATCTAGGCACCAATGACCTTGGAAACTAAGGGCTGGCTGACGTCCAACTCCTGCAATAACTGCTTCAAAGTGCAGGCAAACTTGATGATTGATGGTCTCAGCCCTCAGGCTGTGCACCCGAACCTGGCTGTGGTCATAGTTGGCCTGGCGCCACTCTGCCACAATCACGCGGTCATTGTCCGTTGGCGCCCGCCAGATGGTCCAGTCACCCGGTCCTGCTAAGATTTCTTCTTGACCAGACTGCCATGAGCTTGGGGCGGCATTGGCCTTACTGAAGGTCACTGCCTGATCTCGCCAATGCATGGTGAAATCCCTTAGGGTCTCGGTCAGCCAAGGCGTTTCAGGCTCTTGACTTAGCGACCTAGCTTGTGGCCATTCAATGTCCCGCAAGTGTACTTGGTCTTGGCCTAGGCAGACGTCGTCTCCTTGGCGCAGATAGCGCAGGCGAATATGGGACAATTGTATCAAATCCCAGTCCTTAGGCAGGAAGACGGTTGCTTCTTGGCCTGGCTCAGCCTGCCAGTCAGTGACCGTCACCCCAACTAGGGGCTGACCGGCTACATCATAAGGAATCATCTCCAAGCAGACCTGGTCTTCTAGCTTGGTGAATTGGTAGTGATGGCAGAAGGTCAGACACCCTCTCTCTAGATCACTATCTAACAAACGAACTGGCCGATGGATTTGAGCGTATTCCAGGGCCCCGGTATGTGGCCGACGATCCGGATACATTAGGCCATCCATACAGAAGTTACCCGCATGAGGGTACTCACCGTGATCCCCACCATAACGGTAAACTGGTAGACCTTGGTTCCAAGCACCTTGATTAGTCACGCCTTGGAGTTCGATGGCGTGGTCCGCCCACTCCCAGACAAAGGCCCCAATAAATTCAGGATGGCGCATCATACAGTCATAGTAATGAGCCAAATCGCCTGGCCCATTCCCCATGGCATGCGCATATTCACAGAGGATAAAAGGCCGGTCCAGTGGCGCATAGGCGCCCCCTTCATGGAAATAGGTGTCCTCGATTTCTTCGACACTCGGATACATACGGCTCCAAACATCCAAATATTGGGTGTCATAGGTCACATCAGGCTTGTGATACCAGTAGGCTTCATAGTGGAGCGGCCGGCTTGGATCTTCCTGTCTGGCAGCCTGCAACATGGCTTCAATGTTAGGGCCATAGCCGGACTCATTCCCGGCCGACCACATAATAATGGAGCTGAAGTTCTTGAGGGCTCGAACATTGGCTATCATGCGCGCTAGACAGGCCTGCTTAAAGCGTTCATCGTAGGCTAGTAGGTTATAGTTGTCGTTCCCACCCATGCCATAGAGATCCACGACCCCATGACATTCTAAGTCCGTCTCGCTAATGACATAGAAACCAAGCTCATCACAGAGCTCATAGAATTCTGGTGACTTGGGATAGTGGGCTGTCCGCACAGCATTAAAGTTCAGGCCCTTCATAAGAAGCAAGTCTTGGCGCTGACGTTCCAGGGTCACCGTCGCCCCCGTATCCGGCCAAGAGTCATGATGGTTGACACCCAAGAGCTTAACTGGCTGATGATTGATATAGAGGCAATTGTCTTGGATAGCTAGCTGACGAATCCCTACCTGGTGGCGGTAGTACTCCTCCCCGACCTGCCAGTAAAGGCTGTAGAGATGTGGTGCCTCTGAGGACCAGATCTGAGGGGTTGGAATTTCGATTTGCCAGTCTTGCTGCCCTAGGGGCAGATTGCCCTCTTCTACTAAGCCTCCATCAGGGGCATAGAGCTCATAGTGACCTTGCGCCAAGCCCGCTGTGGCCGCGACAGACAAGCCTAAATAGCCAGTCTGACTGTCAGAGGATAGCTGGGTCGTGAGACTGAAATCCAACATACGTGTCGGCTGCCGCTTAAGTAGGTAGACATCTCGGAAAATCCCACTATTACGGAACTTATCCTGGTCTTCCAGATAGGTCCCGTCAGACCACTTAAGCACTAAGACGCTTAGACGGTTGCTGCCGGCTACCAGATAGTCGCTGATATCGAAGATAGAAGTCGAATGGGATATTTGATCATAGCCCGCAAAATGACCATTAACCCAGACATAGAAGGCCGAGTCTACCCCTTCAAAGACTAGTTCATAGCTAGTCGCTTGAGTCCAATCTGCTAAGTCTAGCTGACGTTGATAGAGCCCCGCCGGATTGTCATAAGGCACATAAGGTGGATCATAGGGAATCGGGAATTCTGTGTTGGAGTATTGAATCTGGTCGTAGCCCTGCATTTGCCAACAGCTGGGCACCGGAATTTGGTCCCAGTCCAAGCCTTGAGCTTGCTCCCAGTAAGGCGCCTCAATCGTCCGCACATTAGGGAAATACTTAAAGTTCCAGATGCCATTCAGATCAAGATAGGCGGAAGAGTCCCGTCGGTTCTTGGCTTGCTTAGCCTGGTCCCAACTAGCATAGGGAATAGTGTAGGCCCGTTGGTTTAGGGCTCCCACACTAACTAATTGAGGGTCTTCAAAATATGGATGGATTAACATGCTTGAGCTCCTTTCCCTTATTTGACAGAACCTAACATACCTGCAACAAAGTGACGTTGTAGGATGAAGAAAATCGCAATCGTTGGCAGGGTCGCAATACTAATCGCCGTCATCATGAGACCGAAATCTGGCGAATAAGAGGACCCTAAGTTGGAAATTAAGAGGGGCACGGTCTGTTTGTCAGGCGTCTGCAAGACAATCAAGGGCCAGAGATAGTTGTTCCAGCTAGACATGAAGACAATAATCCCTGCCGCAGCATAGGTATTCTTCATAGTCGGCATGAAGATTCGGACGAAGCAGCCCAGCTCAGATAAGCCGTCAATTCGCCCTGCTTCTAGCAATTCCTTGGAGAACATCTTGGTATTCTGCCTGAAGTAGAAGATGAGGAAGGCAGTCGCCACAAAAGGCAAATAGACGGAGGCATAGGAGTTAATCCCGATGGCCGAGCTCACCGAAGACAGTTGGCTGAAGAAGCGGAAGAGCGGGATAATGATGGCTGCAAATGGCAGCATCATGGAGATCAAGAGGATATTGAAGACAATGTCCTTGGCCCGGGAGCGATAGACTTCAAAGCCATAGCCTGCCACTGACCCTACTAAGAGGGCTAGGACTGTCTGCCAGAGAGCCACAATGGCGGAGTTAATTAAGGCGCCCCGCATCTGGGTCTGACTGAATAAATTAGTCAGATTCTGCCACAAGGCATTACCCGGCAGGAGCCGACCGTTAGTAACATCTAGACTGGTATTGGTCGCACTGACCAAAAGGAAATAGAAGGGGAAAGCAAAGATGATAGAGGCCACCCCCAAGAAGAGGTAAGACCCAAGATGTTTAGTTCTTTTCATTTTGATTCCCCACCTTTAGCTGAATAATTGAGAAGATAACCACCAGGAAGACAATGGCATAGGAGACAGCGGCCGCATAACCGAAGTCGGGTGTGAACTTGAAGCTAATATTGTAGATATACTGGGAGATGGTCAGGGTGGCATTCCCTGGCCCACCCTTGGTCAAGTTCATGGGTTCGTCGAAGAGTTGCAGGGTCCCGATGGTGGAGGTAATCGAAGTGAAGAGAATGACCGGTCTTAAGAGGGGGACGGTCACACTGAAGAAGGTCCGCCATTTGGAGGCCCCATCGACATCCGCTGCTTCATAGATTTGGGGGTCGATATTTTGCAGGGCAGCCAGGAAGAAGATCATATTATAGCCTGTCCAACGCCAAGTAATAGCAATAATGACCAGGACCTTAGCCCAGACCGGATGAGATAGCCACATAATGGGTTCACTGACAATATGTAAATTCACCAGGAGCTGATTGACAATACCCTCATTCCCGAACAAATACTTGAAGATCAGGGAATAGGCAACCAGGGAGGTGACACAGGGCAAGAAGACGAGGGTCCGGAAAACGCCCCGCCATTTGAGTGTTTTCTGATTGAGCAAGACCGAGAAGAAGATGGCCAGAATGACCATGAGTGGCACTTGGAAAACCAGAAAAATCAGTGTGTTACCGAGGGCCGTCAAGAAGACCGGGTCACTGAGTAAGCGTTGATAGTTGGCTAAACCGACGAATTTGAGTTGGTTACCCTTCCCTGCCGATAGGGACAAGAGGAAGGTCTGTACCATAGGATAGAAGTAAAAGAGGCCAATCAAGAGGGTGGGTACTACGATAAAGCACCAACCCAGAATCTTGGTTCGGGCGAAGTGATTGAGTTTGAACATCCTACCTACCTCCTTAAATAGAAGAGGCAACAAGTCTGTAGGGATGCCTTGTTGCCTCTGGATGTCATTATTGAATTTGATTCTCTGCTTGTTGTTGGGCTTCAGTCAGCACTTGGTCTAGGTCTGCACCATTGAGGTATTGGTTGAAGGCATCAACAACAATACTTTCCATAGCGTAAGTATGTTCCCCGTAGTTAACGGCAGGAATCTTAGTAGACCATTCAGCGAAGTCCTTATAAATCTTCTGATTACCGAAGTATGGTACCGCTTGGTCGTAGGCATCAGTCTTAAGGAGTGGTTGATAGGTCCCTAGGGCACCGACTTCCTTCATAATACGGCGGTAGAATTCTTCGCTAGAGCCGAAGGTCTTGCCTAGGAAATCAGCAGCTGCTTCCTTGCCCTTGACATTGAGGACATAGAAGGAAGAACCACCTAAGTTAGAGGCATTGACTGAGCCCGACACATTTTGGCGAGGCCAAGGCACTACCACCCATTGGCCAGATTGGCTAGCTTCAGCTGTCACAGATGGTGTAATCCAGTTACCTTGTGGCACAGTCGCAACGGTTCCTTTGTTGAAGGCTTGCAGCATTTGGCTCCAGTCATTGTGGACATTCAGCAAGCCCGCATCATTCATGGATTTGAGGGTACGGAAGGCTTCCTTAAGGGCTTCATTGTCCTTGAGGTTAGGTGCCTTGCCATCTTCCGTCGTATACCAGCTACCACTAGCATTAATCATGGCCCGGACTAGACCTAAGTCTTTGAAGTCAACGGAAAGGAGTTTGGTCCCTGTCTTATCGTAGATATCTTGACCTATCTTTTGGAGTTGATCCCAAGTGATGTTTTGCAGTTCTTCCACCTTGTGACCAGACTGTTCTAAGAGGTCCTTGCGGACATAGAGGCCCGTCACCCCAGTGTCAAAAGGCACCGCATAGTGGGTATCGCCAATAGAAGTAGCTGCCACCTTATATGGTGCGAAGTCTTCTGCCTTGAAGAAATCAGAGAGCGGGAAGAAGCTATCTGGGTAAGCAGCCAGGAAGCTCTTAGCCCGGTAGTCTTCAATCAGGACGATTTGTGGTAAGCCATCGGTCACCCCAGAGCTGAGGGCTGTATTCAACTTCTGCACAATATCGTCTTGTGCATTCTCAACGATATTGAGCTTGAAATCTGGGTGGTCTTTCTGATAGAGTTCTTGGGCGATTTCTAGGGCCTTAATGTTGAACTTAGGGTCCCAGGCCCAGACCGATACCTCATCCGCAGCATGTGCAGTATGGCGTGGAGCGACTAGAAACGTGGTAAAAGTTGTCAAAAGCACCGACAAGGTCATCATGATACGTGTAAACTTCTTCATCTTTCGTTAATCCTCCTCAATAATTGGGCGCCTTAGCCGACACACCTCGAGTCTGGTCAACCAGGCACCTAAAATGGTAACGCTTTATATTTACAGTGTATAGTCTTTTGGTTTTACAAGATATAGTGAAAGCGTTAAACTCTATGTCATTTTGTTGCAACATGTCTCTGCTATACTAGAAGTAAGGAGGCGAGACCTATGCGACAATTATGGCAACATTTCGACTATGGACTGACGGATCTGCAGTTTGACGAGTGTGGCATCCAGCAGTTCGAACCCTATCAGGTCTACCAATACACCGTCTATCAACCCTACATTATTCACTGGATTGCCTCAGGCAAAGGTAGCCTAGAAGTCGACAACCACTGCTACCCCTTAACTGCCAATCAGGGCTTCATTCTCAGACGCGGTCAGCAAGTCAAATACTATGCCGATGGCAAGGAACCCTGGCGCAACTACTGGATTGGCTTTAGTGGCCAACGTTTGGAAGATTTCCTGCAATTTACCCAGTTGGCTGATGCCCACTGTATTCAGTTCAAGAATGAGGGGCAGTGCCAGGCCATCATTCAAGATATCTGCCACTATAACCTGTCCCAGACTCAGGATGCTAATGCATTCTATTGGCAAATGATGAAGGTCTTCGACTTCCTCTACCATGCCCATCTAGAGCTAGTCAGCCTGTCAGCCCCCCGCCAGCAAAGTAACTCTTCGCCCGCAGAGGTAGCCGCCGCCTACATCTACGCCAACTATGCTCGCCCCATAACAGTTGAGTCCATCGCTCAGTATATTGGCATGAGCCGCAGCGCCCTCTTCCGCCTCTTCCGCCAACACTATCGCCAGTCGCCCAAGCAATTCCTGATGGAGACTCGCCTGCGTCAAGCCAGGCAACTCCTAGTTGAAAGCCAAGACTCTATTAAGACCATTGCCGCTAGCGTCGGCTACTCTGATCAGCTAGTCTTCTCCAAAATCTTCAAAAAAACCTTCGGACTCAGCCCCAGCGACTACCGCGACTGCGCCGGCGAACCAGATTATATGGGGAAAGGATGAGGGTTGGGCTAGTTTGGTGGCTAGGTAGAGGTAGATGGTTTGGTGGCTTTTCACAGGCTTCTGGGCGAGCTAGTGGTCCACTTTAAAGAGTGGACCACTAGCTAACTGAGTTTTAGCCTTTTTGATGCCTTTTTCTAGGTTTCTGGCCGAGCCAGTGGTCCACTTTAAAGAGTGGACCACTGGCTCAGAAAATACCGTCCCCTTAAAAATGCGTAAAAAAAGCCAGGTAATCTCTAGTACAATGTAGTTGTCCGACAACATTGAAAGAGGAGATTACCATGACTCGCTTTAATTTTAACCTAAATCTGGGAGAATTAACAGGGGGAATTTGAATCCCTAACCAAAAGTATTCTTAAAGAAAGTAGCAAAGCTTTCTTTCCCGAGAAAGAGATTTGACTTCTTCCAAACCTGTACAGTATAATAAACATAGAAGGAGTCGAGTTAGCCCTCGACTCCCATGCAGAGCCGTATAAGACGGTGATGCGGTTTTGACTAGAAATAGCCGTCCCGCGAGTCAAAGTGGGGACGGCTATTTTTTGTCGTGTTTATTGAAGAGTTTGTGGCAGAGCCCAATCAAGGCAATGACAAAAGTGCCAAATTCCAAGATAAGACTTACCACAGCTTCAGCTGACAAATTCAGTGTCCTCCTTCCCTCTAGATTTTGATGGATGCACATAGGGCACCACCTCCTCCTGAGTGGGAGTCACCACCGTCTTCACTTCTCTACAATGTCTATTATACGCCTATTGCAAGGAATATGGAAGAGCAAACACGAACTATAGTTCGCTTTTTGTCATAAATAGAGCCCACCTATTGGCGGGCTCTATGAGTGTATATAAAGTTTATTCCATCGCTTGGACTTTTTCTTCAATGAAGGCAATCTCTGACTCACTCAACCCATACTTTTTGTAGAGTTGTTGATCAATGTCTGCAACAGATTGTGACCAATCGATATCAGAATTAGTTGTAAAATCTTGAAGCGGTACCTTCATCCACTTTTCTCGGGTATTTGCTTGAGTGATTTTAAGAATACCTAATAGTGCCCTTGAAAATTTCGTTTTAACATACTTTAATGCCGCTTCTGCCTCTAAATAGGTATCAAAAGATCCTATAGATAAGAAGGTCTCTGTTGCTCCAATGAGCGGTTTTCCTATTAGGGGAGTAGATATAGCTTCTCCCAGCGCCCCACTTCCATTCGCTTGAGGGATAATTACTTTATACTTATGGAAACTCTGAGGAGGATTGATATGACTCTTATCAATCCAGAAATAGACCCTCTTAAGATTCAGTAAACCAAGAAACTCTACATATTCTCTCCCATCGTTCGGTTTCTCTTCAAAAAACACAATATCTTTCAAAATTTTAAAGGCACTTGAACCTATATCGAACTTATGTCCTTTTGACTGAATTTGCTCAATGCTAGGATAATCATCTAGAGCTTTTTGAGATAGCTTATATACACCCCGACCGCTAATTATAGTGTCTAGTGTGGGCTCTCTTCGCGCTATAACTTTATGTAGAATGCTATTTAATTCCTCAAAAGTTGTAAAAGTATCTATCGGATCAAAGCAGCGTGTTAAATCTCTGTAAGTTACAACTACTCCGCCTTTAATATCTGTATTAGGGAATACTTTTGAGCTATCAATCTCAAAATGCAATACGCTTAGATGCTTATCATCTAGCATTTTTCTATTCCAATTTTTTGGCGTGCCACCTGCATTAAATAAAAATCTTCCTGGGGTAATTAAGGCAACCTTATCAGCGACCGCGTATGAAAGTTCCATAAAAAGATGATAAATAGGTGGTGCAAAAGTAGTATTATCACCAAGTGTTGAATCCTGATACGGCGGATTCCCCACCACAACATCAAATTTCACGTGACCAAACGCCTCCT
>ERZ772974.345-NODE-345-length-36076-cov-8.415258_pt1 | contig 36076 bp, 28 predicted proteins | sample MGYA00580671_ERZ772974 | MGnify/ENA primary metagenome ERZ772974 (study PRJEB29015, sample SAMEA2738065) | human oral metagenome | biome: human oral; feature: human-associated habitat; material: saliva | place: China | collected 2218 ... | reverse complement strand
CTATGTCGAAAAAAGTAAAAAAAGAAAAGAAGCCAACCGACAAATTGGCTGATAAGACCCTAACCACTCGTGTACTCCAAGGAGTTTTTGGCGATCCTGAAAAACGAAATCTTAAGCGCATGAAAAAAATCGTGCAGGGTATTAATAAGCTTGAGCCAAAATACCAAGCTATGTCTGACCAGGAACTACAAGAACAGACCAATATCCTAAAAGAGCGCTTATTAAGTCTTCGCAAAAAAGCTGAAGCTAAAGTTGCCCTTGCTAAACAAGCTAAAACAACTGAAAAATCCCAAAAATCAAAGAATCATAGTCAAAATCAACCAACATCTCTAGTCAAGGAAGAAGACAAAGTTCTTGACCAACTCTTACCTGACGCCTTCGCTCTTGTTCGTGAATCCACTTTCCGCGTTCTCGGTATGCGCCATTTTGATGTTCAACTTATCGGCGGTATCGCACTTCATGAAGGTAATGTAGCTGAAATGAAAACCGGTGAAGGTAAGACCCTTGTGGCACTTCTCCCATCCTATCTTAATGCTTTAACCGGACGCGGTGTTCACGTAGTTACCGTTAATGACTACCTCGCACAACGTGATGCCGGTTGGAACGCTCCAGTCTATCACTTTCTTGGACTTAGTATCGGCGTAATTATTGCCGACGCCAGCTTCATTTATGATCCAGAATACATCAACGAAGACCACGATGACGAACGCATGCAGCACCTCAAACCTTGTACAAGAAAAGAAGCTTATGCCGCTGATGTTACTTATGGTACCAATAACGAATTTGGCTTTGATTACCTACGCGATAACATGGTCAACGAAGTAGATTTTCTTAGACAACGTGAACTAAACTTTGCCATTGTCGATGAGGTTGACTCCATTCTCATCGATGAGGCTCGCACCCCTCTCATTATTTCTGCTCCTGCAGGCGATAATCCAGACTCCTATTACCAATTTGCAAAAGTCGTCGCTAAACTCGACTCCGCAGACTATGTACTTGATGAAAAGCACAAATCCGTCACTCTCACAGACCAGGGAATCGAAAAAGTCCAACGCTTGCTTGGTGTCGAAAATCTTTATTCAGCCGAAAATTCTCGTCTCGTCTATCATCTCGATCAAGCTCTTCGCGCCCAAGTTGTCTTCAACCGTGATCGCGACTATGTCGTGACCAACTCAGGCGAAGTAATCATCGTTGACGAACACACTGGTCGTCTCATGCATGGCCGTCGCTATAATGAAGGTCTTCACCAGGCAATCGAAGCTAAAGAAGGTGTGGTAGTCAAAGAAGAGTCAATGACCCTCGCCACCATCTCCTTCCAGAACTTCTTCCGCCTCTATCGTAAGCTTTCCGGTATGACCGGTACTGCTTTTACCGAAGCTGAAGAGTTCCAGCAAATTTATGCTCTTGATGTTATTCAAATTCCGCCAAACCGACCTATTATCCGTATTGATAAAGATGATCTAATCTTCCGCACTGAAGCTGGAAAAATCCGCGCCATCATTAAAGCAATTCAGGAATATCACGCCAAAGGTCTACCTATCCTCGTAGGCTCTGCAAGCATCGTTAAAAACGAATTAATCGCCAAACATCTCGATGAGGTTGGATTAAAGTATGAAATATTAAACGCCAAAAATAACGAACGTGAGGCTGCTATTATTGCAAAGGCCGGCGAAAAGGGAGCAATCACTCTTGCCACCAATATGGCTGGACGTGGTACAGACATTAAACTTTCTGATGAAGTCAAGAAAATGGGCGGTCTTGTCGTGATTGGTTCTGAGAGACATGATTCACGCCGCGTTGACAATCAGCTCCGTGGTCGTGGTGGTCGTCAGGGAGATCCTGGTATCACTCAATTCTTCGTCTCTTGCGAAGACGACCTCATGCGCATCTTCCAAGGCATGCAGCTTGGCAACATCCTTCGCTATGTTGGTCTTGACGAGGACACGCCAATCCAGAATCGCGCAGTTACACGTAACCTAGAAGCCGCACAGCGTCGCATTGAAGGTTTTAACTTTGATTCACGTAAAAACGTCGTTCAATACGACAACGTTATTAACCGTCATCGTCGAGTCGTCTATCTTATGCGTCGCAAAATTCTTGAAGGAGAAAATATCTCCCAAGAAATCAAGCGTCTCATGAAAGAGGCCACCGAAGATCTCACCATCGAGAGTTCTCGTGTTAACAAGAAATTCAAACAAAATTTTCTCCAAGTATTCAACATTGACCCAGAGCTTGTCGAAACAATTGGCCAAATGCGCAAGCCTGCAGATCGTGCCAAGCTTGCCCTTACAGCAGTCAGCGAGGCTTACGCTTCTCAAGAATTAGATTTTGGTGCCGATGTTATGCGACGAATTGAACGTGAAGTATACCTCAAAGTTCTCGACGCTCTCTGGATGCAACATCTTGAGAATATGCAATACCTTCGCGAAGGTATTCACTGGCGATCAATCGGTCAAAGAGATCCACTCGTTGAATATCGTACCGAGTCTCAAAAACTCTTCGAAGGCTTGCAGAAGAATCTACGTGAAGAAGTTCTCAAGATTCTTCTCAGCATTACCAAACAAGAAGCTATTGCTACCGACGTAATTGATGGAGAAGAATATGACACCGAACTCACCCAAATGGCTGAATCCGCCACTAATAAGGGTGTAAATACTATTGAATCTGGTGTTAAAAATCTTGATGATGAATTTAAGACCGGTTCAAACAAGAAAACGAATCTCAACCAAGAACGTAATGCTGCTCGTAAATCAAAAAAGAAACAGCGTCAGAACAAGAAGCATAACAAGCACTAATCATGAAACATTTTGTTGAAGAAATCGAGCTAAAAAACGGCGCGAGAGGACTTCTTATTGATGTCCCCGGTGCTTCCGTTATGAATATTAAGGTTCAATTCCGTGGCGGCATGCGTTTCGCTAAAACCCCGGACCTATACGAGATTGCCCATGTTGTTGAGCACCTTAGTTTTGGCGCTAACTCCGTCTTTCCTGACGAACAAGCCTACGAAGCCGACTTCACTAAAAATGGCGCTTATCACAACGCCTGGACCTCAGACTATTCTGTCTGTTATGAAGCCGAATGTGCTGATTTTGAATGGGAACGCATCTTAAATCTAGAACGCATCGCCATCACCTCACCAAAATTTAATGAAGATGAACTTAGAAGCGAAAAAGGCAACGTTAAAGCCGAACTGACCGGCTATATGAATGACTATGCCAGGCTTTTATGGCCAAGACTTCAAAAGGCTATCGGCGAAGAAGTCCCCAACCTCAAAGAACGTCTTGCCACAATCAATAATATCGAGCTTAAGGATATTCGCGAACATTATCGCCGCACTCATACCGCAAAGAATATGCGTTTTATTATTGCTGGACAAATTAAGCATCGTAAAAAGGACATTCTGCGTAACCTTGAAGATTGGGACCTCAAAGAAGGTAAGCGTTTTGAAATTCCCAAAGATAAATTACACTCCTCTCCAGCCATTCTCGTCAAAAGAAAGGATGCCAGCAATATTACATTTGGTTTTTCTATGGTTACCCCAAGACGCCTCTCTAGCCAAGAAACTCAAGCCATGGGTGCACTCAATCATATCCTCAATGGTACCATGAGCAGTCGTATTTTTGGCCAAGCCAGAAAACGTGGTCTTGTTTATGGAATGGGTAGCGGCATCAATAGTAGTAAGCATTATTCATCTTGGGACTTTGATGGTGAAGTTAATCTTGAGACTGCTGACGAACTTTTCTCCCTTATTCAAATTGAAATGGTAAAAGCCCTCAATGGTGAAATTTCTGACGAAGAAATTGAAACTGTTAAAACCTACGCTCAGGGACGCTATCAGATGGGGGCGCAGACCGTCAGCCAAATTTCTGACTACTACACCGATGATTACTTTATGACCGAAAAATTTGAACTCTACGATGATTTCCCTCAAATCATTAAAGAGATCAATAAACCATCTATTGTTGAGTTAGCTAGAGAATTTGCTGGCTCCGGCATACATGCTTTTGTGACTGTTGGCTCTGTTGAAAAATCCGTTATCAACCAACTCGCTGAATCGCTTAATTTCTAAAACCATTAAAACCAAGTATAATAGAGCTATGAATATTGCAATTTTAGGTCATGGACTTGAGGGGCAAGCCGTAGAAGCGTATTTTAAGACCCACTCATCAGAAGCTAGTCCCAATCATTTTACTTTTTTTGACCATTTCGAGGATCATCAAATTCCAGATTTTCACTTAGAGAATTTTGATCTCGTTTTTCGTAGCCCCTCTGTTCATCCTCAATTTGTTTTAGAACCAGAACAGCGTGGTAAATCCCAGAATTGGACCTCAATTACCAACTATTTTTTTGAAAATTGCAAAGCACCGATCATCGGCGTTACCGGTACCAAAGGGAAGGGAACTACCTGCTCCATTATCACAAATCTGCTCCGTCAATTTCCGGAACGTTTCGACAATATCCATCTTGTCGGCAATATTGGCACACCAGCCATCCTCGAGCTAGACAAAATCACTGAAAAAGATTTAGTCGTTTATGAGATGAGTAGTTTTCAATGCTGGGATCTCCGAAAATCTCCTCATGTTGCCGTAGTTTTACGCATTGAACCAGACCACCTCGATCGACACCGCGGTTTTGATGATTATCTAGCCGCCAAATCAAATATCGTAAAACATCAGACAGCCTCAGATTATTGTATTTATTACAAAAACAATGATGATAGTGTAAAAATTGGCCAGAAAAGTGCTGGTCAAAAAAACACCTATCCCATCGTTAGGTATCAATCAGAACTTAAAGACCTCCTTGATTATTTAAAAATTCCTGGCGAACACAACCGCGAGAACGCCGAGGCCGCTATCTTGGCAGTACTCAGTATTTTAAACCTATCCCTAGATGAACTTTTTAGTGATAGTCATCGAGCAATCTATCAAAAAATAGCCCATGGCCTCGCTACTTTTGTAGGATTACCTCACCGCATTCAATTTGTCCGCGAACTAAATCATGTGCGCTACTATGACGATAACTACTCTTCAGCTTTTCCTGCCGCCGATGTCGCCATCAAAGCTTTTGAAGATTACCCCACTATTCTTATTGCCGGCGGCAAAGATCGACATCTTGATTTAACAGCTATGAAAGAACGCTTCTTTAGTGCCAAAAATCTCAAGAAAATCATCTTAATCGGCGAAACACGTTTCATGCTAGCAGAAGGAGAAGATCCTGATAAATTTATTCTAGCCGATTCGCTCGAGGATGCCGTAGAATACGCCAAAAACTACGCCGAAAAATACGCCGCTGACCTCGAATCGAATTACGACCTCTGTATTCCATCCACTAGAGAAGCCCTCAACAACCAAACCGCAAAACCAGTCATCGTTCTAATGAGTCCTGGAGCTGCCAGTTTTGATATGTTTAAGGATTTTAGTGATCGCGGAAATCAATTTCAACAAATCGTAAACGCTTTTTAATGCTAAAATAATAATAATGATTGCATCAAATTTTTCATCTATTCTTGGTTCTTTAAATAAAAAACCAACCCAGTCAGCCCCCACCGTTGCTCCGTCAAAAGACGCCGTTTTTCGCTTTTTAAGTTATTATTTTGATCGTTCAACCTACACCGCGACTTTTGTTTACCAAGGAATCGACAATATCATCTTTACCGAAAAAGTCTTTTTTGCACCTAAGCCCGGCACCAATACTAGCTCCTTCAACCTACTTGACGACCCCAGTCTTACTGGGCTACTAGACCAGGCTATGTTCCTTGCCTTTATTCTGATTGGCACCAGCTATTATAAAGCTCACCCCACCCAGAATATTCGCCTCGACCGGCCTCTAGACGATTTTCAAGCGCGCTTCTTTTCTACCGTCTTTCAAGAAGGATTATCCCAATATGCCTTCGAAAATCGTCTGACTCGTACTCAATTAGCCACTTTTAGATCTGCTCTCAGGTTTCAAAATAAACCAGCCGTTGAATATCGTGGTCAAGGAGTTCTCGCTCTCCAATCTGGCGGAAAGGACAGTCTCCTGGTTGCCGAATTACTTAATGAACATAATATTAACTTTGTTCCATGGTATATCAGTAGTAGTCCAGACCGTTCACACCCCAATGTTATTGATCATCTAAGTGATGGCTTTAATCACCAAAAAGCCAGTGTAGTTTATCGCCAAATCGATCACCTCCATCTACAACAAACTGGCGGACTTAATGGACATGTTCCCGTTACTTTTATCGTAGAATCTCTGGCTCTTATCCAAGCTATCCTAAATAATCAGAACGTCGTCCTCACAAGCATCGGCCGTGAGGGGGAAGAACCCCACGCAATGATTGGAGACTTACCAGTCAACCACCAATGGTCAAAGACCTGGCAGGCTGAGCAACTGATGACAGAATACATCAAACGCTACCTCTCCCCAGACCTTCACCTAGGCTCACCCATCCGCCATCTCAGTGAACTACGTATTGCCGACCTCTTTGTTCAAAAATGTTGGCAAAAATATGGCTACAGTTTTAGTTCTTGCAACGAGGCAAATTATAAGCAGAATAAGCAAAATAACACACTCAAATGGTGTGGACACTGTGCCAAATGCGCCAACTCATATTTACTTTTCTGCCCATTTATTCCACCACAATTTCTCCAATCGCTTTTTGGCGATCAGGATCTTTTCTTGGATCAAAATCTTACTCAAATCTTTAAAGGCCTTCTTGGTGTCGGCGGAGAAATGAAGCCTTTTGAATGTGTTGGTAGTGTTGAAGAACTACGTTCTGCCTACCATCATCGCATGATTACTCCGCCGATTCCAGTTCCAAAAAATCCAAATCAGAAGGATGGCCCCGTTACATATTGGCAACCAGTTTACGCCAATCTTCCTTTCATGGTCCCCGAGAGTAATTTCAATTATCTTGCAGAATCGGCCAACCAAGAATATTTCCGCAATTTCTACACTACTTACCAATCAGAGAACACTTCCGAACAAACAATGGCCCACAACGAACAGCTTGCAAAGAGCCACCAAAAGGCAGACCAAATCCTGGCTATGATCGAACGACGTAAACAGCTCGAACAGCTAAGACGTACTGGTCGCCAAAGACAGCGTGACCTTGAATAACTAACAATAAACATTGTCCTCTCTTTATTTTTGGCCTAGACTCTTACACCATTTACTTTTTTACTTGAAAGCGTTAAAATAGAAAAAAGCATTAACAGAATAAAAAACCATGCCAAAGACAACTACAACAAAAAAATCAATCAATACCAAAACCAACCACAAGGTAGTCAAAAAAACTGCCACCAGTACCAAAAAAGTTACCGCTAAATCACCTAAAGATTCTGGTAAACAAGATGCTTATTTCTGGGGCGGTCTCGGCATTATCCTTTGCGCAACCGGCGCATTTCTCACCCTTCTTTGGGGTATTGGCACAATGTTAAATAAATAAAAAATAAAGTGGTGGGCAAATGAAATTTTACACAGTACGACATGGACAAACTGACTGGAATACTCTTGGTTTAAATCAAGGCTGGTCCGACACGCCATTAAATACTTTAGGACAATTTCAAGCCCTAAGAGCTCGCGATCAGTTAAAGGATGTGCGCTTCAATATCGCCTATTCCTCGCCACTACAGCGTGCAGCTAAAACTTGTCAGATCATCCTCGGACGTGTCGTTCCTGATAAAGCTATCTTTGATGAATTAAGTCTTGAAGATGCGATCGAGCTCAACCATTTTTATCGTCAACATAATGATCTAAATAAAGATTGTTACATTCGTTATGCAGAGGATCTCATTGAACGCGGACTTGGCGTATTTGAAGGCAAAGAAGGCTCCAGAATTCATGAAATTAGTTGGAAAGATGGCTTTAATGCCGACCGTTTCAAAATGGAATCTGTACCACATATGTTCCATCGTATTGATCGCATCCTCAAGCAAATCCAAACAGATACTCTAGAAAATTACGGCGACGACGCCAATATTCTAATTGCCTCGCATGCCGGCATTCTTCGCATTGTTGACTACGTTCTGCGTGGTGGTACCGAGCAAGGCCTCTTCTATTCTGCCCTTTACGATAGCTCCATAAATCTACATTTGAAAAACTGTGAATTTAATATCTATGAACGATAAAACTTATCTTTCCCAAAACCAAAAACTTGTGGTAAAATAGTTACAGTCTATTGGACCTTCGCCAAGTGGTAAGGCAACGGGTTTTGGTCCCGTCATTCGCAGGTTCGAATCCTGCAGGTCCAGCCATAAAGAAAAAACCTCTCTTGAGGTCTTTTTTATATATTTTTATTATGGTCGCTTTTAAGTGTTACAATTAGCTTATGCATAGCATTAAAATTCTACAACTCAATGTGTGGGGCGGACGCATTAAAGATGGTCTTACTAATTTTATCAAAGAAGGGAACTACGATCTCATTTGTTTACAAGAAGCCGTCTGGGACCGTAATCACACCAAAACCCTAGAGTATTTTATGGATACCGTTGATAAGATCAAAGAAGAGGCCAACTTCAAATATGACACCCGTAGTAGTCAATTTGGCATTTCAATTTTAAACAACACTATTCACTACGAAAGCGGCAATGCTATTCTTAGTAAAATTCCTTTTAAGCACTCTGAAGAAAAAATTTTGCATGGTGAGTACCGTTTTGCTACAAACCTAGATCAATACGAGCAAGCCGTAAAGCATAATCTTTATACCGCACAAAAAGTTATTCTAGAAAATAGTCTCACCGTAATTAATTATCATGGTTACTGGCTAAAAGATCCGCTTGGAGACGAAACTTCAGTCTTATGTATACGCTCTGTCGCCGACATGATTAGCTCAGACAAAAACCCCGTTGTTCTCTGTGGTGATCTTAACGTTATTCCTGAAGCAAAAGCAATGCGTGAGCTCGATTTTCTTCGCGACCTCACAGCTATTCATAATATTCCCACCACGCTGCGCAATATTCGCTTCACCAAAGACGTTCCTTGTGACCATATTTTAATTAGCGATAATATAAACTATCAAGATTTTGAAGTCATCGATGCACCTGTCTCTGACCACTGTGCATTAACAGTTAAAATTAATTTCTAAATCTATTATTCCTCAGTAAAATCCGCATCCATCACCGCTTGTAATTGATAATCAGGGAATACTTTTTGAATCTCAGCCACAGCTTTTTTAAATGAAGTCAGTCTATTCTCTGCATCAAAACTCACCACAAGATCAAAACGCATCTGCTTCTCCGCCTCAAGTAAATAAAAACCATGCACCTGTCGGATATATTCCTGCTTTAGTGCAACTTCCTTTAGTTTTTGCTGCATCTTGATTACATGTTCGTCTTTTGTGTTTACAGAATAAACACCAATCGCCGTCAAAAGCACCCTATGTTCTTTTACTACTTTCACCGAAATTTCGCGCAATAACTGGTCAAGCTCCACCACACTCAAAGTATCAGGCACCTCAATATGTAAAGACCCATTCCAACGATTTGGACCATAGTTATTTAAAATTAAATCGTAAACCCCCAACACATTCTTAAAACCCATTACGGTTTTCTTGATGGTTCTCGCCAACTCAAGGTCATTTTTTTCACCCAATAGCTGCGATATTGTCCCCTTTAGCATTTCAATACCTGATTTGATAATAATTAGAGCAATCACTGCACCAAGATATGCTTCAAGTGCCAAATTAAATACCATGAATATCACAGCCGCTACAAGAGTTGAGAAGGAAATTACAGCATCGAGTGTGGCATCAGCTCCAGAATTAACTAAAGAATCTGATTTTACCTTTTCTCCTACCTTCTTCACATATGCACCTAAGACAATTTTTACCACTACGGCTACCGCAATAATTATCAATGAGGTCGGATTATAGTCCGGAGTCTCCGGTTTAATAATCTGTTTAACCGACTCGATCAGAGACGTCGTGCCAGCATACAGAATAATTACCGCAATCATCATTGCGCTTAAGTATTCAATTCTCCCATGGCCAAAAGGATGCTTCTTATCTGGCGCCTTTCCAGCCAATTTTGTACCAACAATCGTAATTATTGAACTTCCAGCATCAGAGATATTATTCACCGCATCGAGAACAATAGCAATCGAATTAGAAAGAAGTCCAATGCCAGCCTTGAACGCCGCCAAAAAAACGTTTGTAATGATTCCAATCACACTGGTTTTAATAACAATTTTTTCTCTTTCGTTATTTTTATTTAACTCCCTTAGTTCACTTAAATTCGACATTTTATCCTTATAGCTTCAAAAATCAATAATAATCTTTCTATTTTACCATATCAAAAAAGTCAAAAACTATAGAGTTATCCAGAGACTCTTTTCTTTGCTATAATTACAACATGAATGATCTCGAAAAACGTCTCGCCGCTCTGCAAATCGACCTTGATAATACCTGGCAAAAACTCCAGATTAACCAAAAAATTGAAAATCTTAAAAATCTTGAAATTCAAATCTCTGAACCAGAAATTTGGCAAAATCCTGAACATGCCAAAAAAGTAAACACTAATTTTAGTCGACTCAAGGCAGAAGTTGAACCCTGGCAGGTCCTCAAAATTCAGGCTTCCGACCTTTATGACATTATTGCCCTCAAGGAGATAGACTTACTAGATGAGATCAACGACCAACTCTCTTCTATGGAACAGACATTACTTGAACTAAAAAAGGCGCTTCGTTTTACTAATCCTTTAGACGAAAAAAATGCTATTCTACGCATCACCGCTGGTGTTGGTGGTACCGAGGCGATGGATTGGGCTTCCATGCTAGAACGTATGTATCTACGTTATTTCGAAAAAAACCACTTCAATGTTGAACTTATTGAACGCACTGCTGGGGAAGAAGCAGGCATCAAAACTGCTGTTTATGAAATTTACGGAAATCACCCTTATGGCAATCTAAAGTCCGAACATGGTGTACATCGCCTAGTTAGGCTCTCGCCGTTCAACGCCGATAATCTTCGCCAGACCTCTTTTTCTCTAGTCGAAATTTTACCCATCCTAGAAAGTGACGATGATTATAAAATAGACGAGAAAGATCTTCGTATTGACACCTACCATGCTGGTGGTCACGGAGGACAATCTGTTAACACTACCAATTCCGCCATTCGTATTACCCACCTACCCACAAACACAGTTGTTGCCATCCAAAATGAAAGGTCTCAACTCCAGAATCGTGAAAAAGCTATGGAAATCCTACGTGGTAAATTGATTATGATGCAGCAAGAACAACAGGCAGAATCCATCAATCAACTCCGTGCAGGAGAATCCGCTAAATGGGGACAACAAATTCGCAATTATGTACTTCAACCCTATAAATTAGTAAAAGATACTCGCACCAAATATGAAGAGACTGATGCCGATGCAGTACTTAATGGCAAGATCGAGGGCTTTCTCAACGCCTATCTTGAGTCACAAATTGGTAGCTAATTACTAAATAAGTAATCTTCAACTATTCGTACCTCTAATACTGTTAGTTAAACAAACGTATAAAATTTCTCGCATATAATCCCACATTTACAAAAAATAGAGCACAAAACGCTCTATTTTTTTATTTCATGCTATAATAACCATATACGCTATATAAATAATTCATGTTCTAAAGAGGGATTCCATGCCAAGTCTATCACCGAATCAACTTAATCATAACGAGATAACGGACCGGGAGAATAATATCAATACAACTGAACAAAAGACTCAGCATCTATCTCGCCTCCAAAACGAAATCGGCTCCAAAGTACTCTCTCTAGTTAATTTCGAATCTAAACATAAAAACATTGTCGAATCCTCATTCAATAAAGCTCGTCAAAACAAAGAAAAACTCCCAGGTAAAAATAACGAACGTAGAAACTTCGCCTATCTCTCTCGTCTCGATAGTATGATCGAAAAACATGGTGATAAAGTTGAACAAAAACTTTGGGAAGCCTCTGCTGAAAATCTCGTCATGGACTATGAAGATATCCCAGACTCCTATTGGAAGCAGCAAGAACAAATCCTAAGAGACAATGGCCAAGGTAGGGAATTAAGTGAATATGAAAAGGAAATCCTAGCTGAAGATCTCATCGATAAACAACGCCAATCTATCACTTCTTGGGCTAACTACCTAGGAGACAAAAACTGCCCTTATCCTCTCTGGTTTAAAGTCTATGCATTCGATGGCATCTCCAAGATGAGTAATGCCCTTAATCTTGATGATGCAGACTATAATAGACGCGATAATACTACAGCCTTAAGCTTTCCAAAATTAAACGCCGAGATTCTCGCCAAGGTCTATCGCCAAATTAATGATTTCTATGGCGTAGATAAAGAGAATTGGCTAGCACAGCATTCAGATGACGAGAAGTTGGTTTCTCTCGTTAAATCTGCCAATTTTCCTAAACTCTACGCCAAAGAACTGGTCGATACCAAGGTCATTCTCAAAACCCCAGAACGTACCGAAGATGTCCATGGTGATTGGTTTGAATATAAGTTAGGCGATGAAGAAGAGATTGCCAGCCTTGCCGAAGGTACCCGTTGGTGTGTCGTGGATCCTAATGTTGCACACAATTATCTAGTATACGGACAGTATAGTAACCCTGAAGAAGATGATGACGACTATGATCAAGACTACGAAGATGAAGACTGGGAAGATGACAACATTAAAGTAGAAAACCCCGAAGCCAAATTCATCATATTTAGGCTAGAAGACCCTAACACTCCCGGCGTCTTCGCTTCCAACGGTTCTGCCTCCATTCGCCTCGATCCAAATGGTATAGTTGATGAAATCTCAGGACTAAACGAAGGGCAGGCTGTTGAAGATGCTCTTGTTCCCATTGTTAAAGAAAAAGCATTGTCTCTGCCAGGTGGTGAAAAATATTTACAAAAATTTGATGATAAGCAAACTCTCATTAAGCTAGATAATAAAATGAAAGAAGGCGAAGACTTAACCAAAGAAGAACTTAGTTTCCTCTATGAACTAGATCGTCCAATCGCGACCTTAGACACCTATAATGAAGAAGATCCTAGAATCCCAGAATTAAAAGAAAAGTATGGCATAGAATACGCCTTAGAAAAAGGAGTAGATGCTAATAAGTTGGTTTCAAGTTTAGACTCACGCGATATTGAAGAAAACCTAGACTTCCTCCTCGAACACGATGCAGATATTAATAATATCGTAAGTAAAATGCACTCATACGGTGTCGCCAGAAAACTAGACTATTTCTTAAAGAATGGCGCAGATATTAATAATGTAGTAAGAAATATGGACCCAGACCATGTCGTCAGAAAACTAGACTATCTCTTAAAGAATGGCGCAGATATTAATAATGTCGTAAGAAATATGTACTCAGAAGATATCGCCAGAAAACTAGACTATTTCTTAGAGAATGGCGCAGATATTAATAATGCAGTAAACAATATGGACCACTACAGCATCGTCGAGAAACTAGACTATCTCTTAAAGAATGGCGCAGATGTTAATAATGTCGTAAGAAAAATGCATCTATACGGTGTCGCCAGAAAACTAGACTATTTCTTAAAGAATGGCGCAGATGTTAATAATGTAATTAGATACTTAAACAAAGAAGATATTGAAGATAACATCGATCTCCTCCGAAAATACGGCGCAAATCTCGATGTGTATCAAGAAAACAATTAATACTTAAATTCAAAATATTTTAGCTAACAAAATTACTCGTACCTCTATCAAAAAACCCACTTTAGTTCATATCACGTTTATGCTAAAATAAGTGTATGATATTGTTCGATCACGTCACCAAACATTATCACGGCGATAGCCGAGCTGCGCTTGATAACATCTCAATGCACATTGCTGCTAATGAGTTCGTTTTTCTTGTCGGTAAGTCTGGTGCTGGCAAGTCGACTCTTCTAAAAATGATCACCAAAGAAGAAACTCCTGACTCTGGTAAAATCGTCATCGGTGGCATTGATCTTGATTATGTAAAAAAGAAACATATCCCTAACTATCGTCGCCGTATTGGTGTAGTTTTTCAAGATTATAAACTTCTTCCTACTCGTACAGTTTATGAAAATGTTGCTTTTGCCCTAGAAATCGCTGGTATGAGTAATCACGAAATTGAAAGCACCGTGCCAAAAGTTCTTGATCTGGTCGGCCTCTCCGAAAAGGCTTATCGCTTTCCAGATAATCTGTCTGGTGGTGAAAGGCAACGTGTCTCTATCGCCCGTTCCGTCGCAAGACAACCTAAGATTCTTATCGCCGATGAGCCCACCGGCAACCTTGACGTTCTCACTTCAAAAGAAATCATCGATCTCCTACAAAAAATTAATGATTACGGCACCACAGTTCTTGTTACTACTCACGACGCCAGCATCGTCAATCTCCTGAAAAAACGTGTGATCACCATGAAAGATGGTAAAATTGTCTCTGACCAAAAAGATCATGGTATTTATCGACTTGATGCCAATAATGACGGTATTTCAAGATTGCCCCACCCAGGTTATATGCGCGCCACTTCATATTTATCGCCCGAAGAAACCCACCAAAGGCACCAAGATTCATCAACCTATGACGGCAGAAATAACCATATCAATATTCATATAACCAATAATTCGGAAAATATTGAAAATAAAGCACCAAAACGTCGACGTCTAATTCAATAGGAGAACCATGACTAATAAATCAAAGAACAGTACCATTGATCGCCTAAAAACCATGTCTAAAAATAGTCGTGGAAATTTTCTACGCAATAACCTGCGCATCTTAAAATATGGCGTAATCGGCTACGGTCGTAATATTTGGCTTTCAATCACTTCCACCTTTGTAATGACTCTCACTTTAATCCTTCTCTTTATTACAGTAATAGCAAGCATTATTTTATCTTCAACCGCAGATAGAATGCGTGACAAAATCGATATTACAATCTTCTTTAAGCCAGGAACTGAGGTCGCCGCTCTGCAGGAAATGACCGATATTGTAAAAAAAGACTCAAACGTTAAATCGGCCGAGTATTCTACTTCTGACCAAGAATACGCCAAGGTGATTGATGATACTAAAAAAACTGGCGATGCTGCACTTCTAGCAACCCTAAATGACGACGACATGAAAGAGGCCATGCTAAAATCCATGCAATCCACTCTACGTATTAAAGTTTATAATGCCGATCGATTAGATAATATCAAGAATATAGTTACCACCAATACAACCTTTAAAGACAACCTCGATCCAAAAAGGGAGCCGACCTACAACACAAACAATACAGCCATTGAAACTATTGCATCCTGGGCCAATATCGCCAAGACTGGTGGATTCGCCCTCTCAGGCGTTTTCCTAGTAATCTCTATCCTTGTCATTTTTAACACCATTCGTATGGCTATCTATTCCCGCAGCGAAGAGATTTACATGGAAAAATTGGTCGGGGCTGATAATCATTTTGTCCGAGGCCCCTTCTTAGTAGAAGCCATGATCTCCGGAATTTTAGCTGGAGTATTTGCTACCATTCTCGGCTTTCTCACTTTTGGCTTTGCTGCACCAAAGCTCACATCCTACGATATTGACGTTAGTGAAATTGGCAAAATCATCTATTCGCCAAATTACCTACTAGTCTCCCTCGCTTTAATTCTTCTCGGCATTATTATCGCCTTCACTTCCTCACGACTTGCAGTTTCTAAATATCTCAAAAAAGTATAAATATAATCCAATACTTTTTTGACACCACATACTTCTTATGTTAATATATTTAGTGAATATAACGTCCCGAAAGGAGGTTACAAATATGGCAAAAATCAAAAGAATCAATAGCACAAAAACTAGAAAAAATAAAAAATTTAAAGTCAAAAACCTCTTTATTTTTGCTATCATCTTGACTATTCTCGCCACTTCAATGCCGAATCTTTTTCCTCCTGAAAATCAAGCTTCCGCCATTGAAAACGAAGCCTACTGCACCTCAAGCGCCTGTCGTGCTGCCAAAAAGGCAGAGAATGAAGCCGTAGCTAAGGCCAACGAAGCATCAAAGGCTGCCACCACTCTCGAAGGCGAGGTAGAACGTTTGCAGCAAGAGATTAGCATGTACGAGGCTCGTATTAAAGCTAATGAAGCCGAAGCTGATGATTTAAAACTAAAAATCGAAGAAAGTACTAAAAAACTCAAACTTCAACAACAGGCCCTAGCCAACCTACTTATCAATATGCATTTTGAGGAAAAAGGTGATGCTATTATGATTCTGGCTGGTTCAAGCTCGATTTCTGATTTTGCCGAACGCCAAACCAGGGTTGATACTGCCAAAAATCAGGTCACAATATCCGCACAAACCGTAAAGAGTATTAAGCAAGATCTTGAAAAACAGAAGACCGAAGTTGAACGCGTTATTGCTGATCAACAAATTCAGAGAAAAGCAATTGAGGATAAAAAAATCGAACAGCAAACTCTAATTATTAAGTACCGCGATAATGCTGCTGCTTTTGCCCTTGAAGCTGCCACGTCTCGCGAAGAAAAGATCAAGCTGATCAACCAAGAATACCAAAATCACTTACTCAGTCTAAGAAATCGTGGCGGCTTTGGAACGGTAGCAGACGGCTACAACAGCTACGAAGCTTTCATTGGTAATTATGGTTTTGCCTGCCCACGCGATAACATCCGCGGTATTCTTGACACCTATTATACCTGTCAATGTACTAGCTACGCTGCATATAAAGCTGTGGAATACTGGGGACCTCGCGTGCGCGTGACTGGTTGGGGCAATGCTTATAGTTGGGCCTCAGCCGCTAGGTCACTCGGTTATCGAGTTGATCGCACACCAAGTGCTAATTCAATTGGCCAAACAGCATCTGGCGCATGGGGTCACGTATTTTGGGTTGAATCCGTTAACGCCAATGGAACGATCAACGTCTCTGAATACAATAATGCCTATTCTTCAAGATCTGGACAATGGGGTGACTTCGGCTATCGAGTAGGCGTAGATCCTTCGCAGTACTACTATATTCACTTTGATTAAGTTATTATTCACCACAATCATAGTGCTCAAGCTATGCTATAATAAAAATCATGAACAAGAAATCAAGACAAGTCAGTCTGAACACTACTATTTTTGCCAGCGTCATCACTCTCGCTATTGGCATTTTCCTCGGTGCCAACTGGAATAACCTATATTTGCAATTCTCCCCATATATTAATCCAGCACAAAAGATTACTAGTAATATCAAATGGGACGACTTAAACGAAGTTTATTCTCAAATCTCGTCAAACTATGACGGCACCATTGATAAAACCCAGTTAATCGAAGGTGCAAAAAAGGGAATCACCGCAGCACTTGGCGATCCCTACACCGTTTACTATGACCAAAAAGAAGCTACCGAATTTAAGTCTGACCTAAATGGGGAGATTAAAGAAGCTGGAGTAGGCATAGAGATGATGAAGCAAGGTGATTATATTGTGGTTACCCGCACTCTCCCGAATAATCCCGCCAGAAAAGCTGGTGTTCACGCTGGTGATGTTATCTATGCCATTAATGGTGAAGAGGTTTGGGATAAAGATACCGAAATTATTGCCAGTAAATTACGCGGCCCTTCTGGAGAAAAAGTCAAACTCACAGTCGCCAGGGAAAAACAAAAACTTGATTTCGAGTTGACGCGCGAGAAAATTAACAATGTTTCAGCAGACATCACCTATCAAGATAAGACCGCAATCATTTCTGTCTACAGATTTAGCGAAGATACAGGGTCTCTTGTTAAGTCATTTACTAACGATTTTAAGAATAAAGGGATCAATAAAGTAATTCTTGATCTCCGAAATAATGGTGGCGGTTATGTTAGTGCCGCTCGTGACCTATTATCCCTATGGTTAGACGGAGATAAAATTCTCACGCAAAAATCAGCCACAGTCGGTCAAACTGTTACTTACGCTAAGCACGGAGAGGCCGTTCTTAAAGACACTAAAACCATTGTCCTAGTTAATAATGCCACTGCCTCTGCTTCAGAAATTGTCGCTGGTGCTCTTAAGGATTATAAAAAAGCTACCATCCTAGGAACCAAAACATACGGCAAAGGAGTTGTCCAGACTATGCTTGAACTTTCTGGCGGTTCTTTACTTAAAGTTACTACTGCCCACTGGTACACTCCAGAAGGTCAGACCATCAATAAAACTGGTATTACCCCAGACATTGAAGTTGAACGATCTTACAGCGACATTAATTCAGGTAAAGATCCTCAACTCGATAAGGCAAAAACACTTTAAATTTGATATAATAAAGTTGTTATGATAAAAGTTTATACCACACCTACTTGTATTTATTGTCACGCGCTTATCAACTGGCTTGAAGACGAGGGAATTGAATACCAACAATTTGATGCGGCTACTATGCCTGGCATCACTACCGTTCCAGTCACCATTATCACCGATCATGAAGATAAAAATCCTGTACAGATCATTGGTTTTGACCGTGATGCCATTACCGAAGTCCTAAATCAATACAAGAAATAATTACTACCCACCTAGAAATATTGAAAAAAATAACCCTGAAAGGAAGACGTGCAGAAAAAGCAGAAACCCACACTTCTATTCGTACACGGTTTTCGCGGCAACCATTTTGGCTTGACTGAAATTATTCAAAAATTTGAAGCGCTCGGCTATTCCACTTATTGTCCAGACATTCCGCCCGCCTTCAATACAAAAGAAGAAACACTTCCAAAACTGACCAGTTTTACAGCTGAATCCTATGCGACATGGCTCGCAGATTACATACTAGATAATAAGCTCGACCACCCCGTCTTAATTGGCCATTCCATGGGGTCCATTATCGCTGCTGCTACAGCAGAGAAGTATCCTAACTTAATTCACGAAAAAATCTTTTTCCTCTCCCCCATCTCAGAACCGACCCCAAAGTTCCTCCGTCCAATTATCCCCCTAATCGCCTTCATCCCCAACAAATTAGTCGGCTATATCGTTACTAAATATTTAATAGGAACTCTAGGTAAGCCTCAGCTCACAAAAATTCTCGAAACTACCTATTTGTGCACTAAAAAATTCACTAGCCTATCTGACCAAATTAAAGCCGCCAAATTCTCTGTTCGCCATTCTATTTCTGACTTTAACATAAAAAAAGAATGCTTCTTCATTGCAGGAGTCGAAGATCGTTTAAATCATCAAAAGCAAACCCAAAAAGTAGCTACTAGTTTTCATGGGAAGGCGTTCTTCATTAAAAAATCTGGTCACCTGATTAATTATGAGGTGCCAGACCAAGTCTTTGATCTAATTCAAGACAACCTTACCGTTCAATAATTATTCACTAACCCAACGTATTAAGTTTTTATATTCAGATGATTCTTTATCATACGTATCAAGGATGTCCTGAATATAGGTCTTTCCGTTCGAAATATTTAAAGTCTGAACATCAGGACAGGAAGCCAGCAGGCGAATAATCGCCTCATCAGTATCAATATTTGTCATAGACTTCTTCTCGCCACTTCGATATGATGCAACCCTTAGTTCCTTATAGACAAAGCGCTTAATTCCGGCCTGCAGGCAGTACTTTAAACAGTTTTCACAAGTTGCCATTTTATTATATAAAGTACAACCAGTTAGATCACGTCCAGCAAAAATCAAAGCATTCATCTCAGAGTGAATTGCAAAATAATATTTCATTGGACGTTCCGACAAAGTCATTTTTGATTCATCTGCCCCCTGAATGGTGCCATTATAACCGAAGGAAACTGGCCTTCTTCTAGCATCGACAATCACGCAACCATTTTGAGAAGAAGGGTCTTTTGAACGTTTTGCCACCTCTTCGGCAATCCCCATAAAATAATTATCCCAATCCCCGAGTTTCTGTTTTTCTGTATTCATCACACTCCTTTTTTACACTCTACCCTAGTCAACATCTTCTGTCAATTAAATCATCTTCAATATCTTGCTTATGCTAATTATTATTTACACAGTATAACAGAGAAGAAATTCTATTTTTTGCACTTCAAGCTATTTTGTGTCTTGCATTTTTTCTAAATCTAGACAATACTCTAACTAACCTTTTCCAAACCTAAATCTATCTAGGTTTCTTGGATGTTTAAACTACTTCGATATTTTTTATATTCTTTTATTTTATGCCTCTGCATTTATTCCATTTCTTTAACTAAAAATACTCTCTCCATTTCAAAGAGCACTACTTCAAAAAAGTCTTGCGTTAATTATTTCGTAGTCTTTGCAAGAGGCTCAGGCGAAGAGCTTCACACTAATATTGACCATCAAGCATTCCAAAAAGCAATTAATGAGATTTTTCAAAAACTTCCAAATCTTAGTTATCAATACTACCAACTAGGTGAGTCTAAAGAATTTGGAGATCCTTATCCAGCCATCGGGATCGAGAATCCTAGGGTCATATCAGGCGCTATTTTAAGTGGTGGAGAAGCTTATGAGTTTGGTAAAAGCGTTAAAACTGGCATCAATGAAATGATTAAACTTTATCAGAGTATCACTAAATCTTGTCCACATACCAATTTTATTCTTTCAGGATATTCGCAAGGCGCCATGGTTATGACTTATGCTATTCGTCATTTCGATCCAGATAAAATTCTTTATCTCGCTAATTTTGGTGACCCTAAATTATTTCTACCAGAAGGGAAAGGCCTAAAACCAGATGCCTGCCAGAAGCTTCACCTCTCCCCATATCGACAAAACGTACCTGATTGTTATGTCGAGCATGGCATTTTGGGCGGGCTTGATCCTTATATCTATAAAAAATACCAGCACAAAGTTGGTGCCTGGTGTAATATTGCCGACTTTATTTGTGGCAGTGCTTTTGACCCATTGGGCTTATCTGATCCTACTCAGGATCCCAAAAATGGCTTATTTGCCAAAATTTTTAACGGCCACGTCTCATATTCTAGACGTGGCGCTTATAGCCAAGCAGCCAAAATTATTTACCAAAAAATCACTAAACAAATTGAAGATAAAAAATCAAAAAATACGGAGCCATTGATTCACTATTATTATCCAAGTCAACTCTCAATCGACCCATCCTTCCCAAGTCTCTATCAACATAGTCCAGATACTAAAAAACGTATACACCAAAAGAGCGAACTAGTTATTATGCTACCCACTTTTCCAACCGATCCAGGCGATGCCCGCGATTACCTACTGCTTAATCAATTATTTGATAAGTCCTATAATCAACATTTCGAGATTCACCTCTACCTTTACGGTTTTTTCCCAGTTGATATCCCCGATTCTCCTATTTATTTTCCACAAAAACTTGATCAGAATGCCTCCAAGAATTACAAACAAGGCGTTCGATATATACTAAGCGTAGATACATCAGTTATGAGTGGAATAAATTGGGATCAAGTAATTAAGATTATGCGTCGCAAAATTCATAATCCGCCAAATATTAACCTTCCAAACCTTATCAATACATCATTATTTGATGTTATTAAAAATACACCGTGGAGAGAAGATTCCAATCATTTACTTTTTATGCTTACCCCCAATCAAGATACCGTACTTAACTACACAAATCTTTCTACCGAATTAACTAGACTTATCGACCAACAAATTAAACAGAAAGAACTCTCCGCGTTTATTTACAACTTCAATAAGCCGCTTCACAAACATTTCTTCACGTTTAATAACATAGATCCCAAGCAAATTTTTGATATTACACACTCACCCGATCAAATCATTCAAAAGGTTCTTTATTCTAGCCAGAAACTTCAACTTAATCAGATTATTAAACCTCGCTTCGACTCATTAGATCTTAGCTATTCAGATCAAGGCTTTTCTCTACAAAAAAGCAAGTATGCCCCGAATAAACAGCTGCCCAAGACCCTTCATACATATTTAGCTAGAGACGTTTTTTCTCATCCGTCATTCCAGTGGTCTATAACACAAGACAGCAAAGATCATCAGTTCCAAACTAATACTCCAAATCTTAAAATATCGGCTCAGTCCTTATCCCCACAAAAAATACAACTCACAGATCAAAATAACAAAAAACATCAAACCTATCTTATTTATCTTCCAAAACCCAGTATTCATATGCAAGACAACAATATTCTATTATCTACCGTTTTTCCATACCGCCTAATTATTGTTGACGATTATATTGCTGGTTTTACCAATCAAAAACATTTAACCTTTAAAAATGTCGACCCTGACAATACTCATGCAATTCGGGAGATTGAATTTAGTAGCTTAGGTCGCATATTGAAGCAAAAAACTACTATAATCCCCAAACAGAATAAACCTAAAACCATAGATAAAAGGACTGGTGTTAATTCACCACAGTTCACACCCCCAAACATCTCCAATCACAAACAGTACAGTAGTCAAAGTACGTATCTCGAAGAGGAAAAACAATTAATTTATAAACTTCCAAATTGCGGTACAAAGATCCGTTCACCACTTCGTGAAATTAAGTATTTTATTCCTTATTTTTACTAGAATGACGATTCGAAGATAAATGCCAGTGATCTCCATACTCACAGTGATAAACAGTTAATTCTGGAACACCATAGTCGTGCGCCACCACCTGTGCAGCTACTTCAGCCTCCTCTCGCGACTCATAACAGATCTTCTGACTGTCACCGACCCAGCATCGCCTAGGACTAAAATGACCAAAATTAAGTTTTTTCATACCCTGTTATTATACTATTATATCTGTAAATTTATGTATAAAATACAACAAAAATATAAGCATTATCCATTGACACACTACATATAGTGTCATAGAATAATCACAGACACTAAATATAGCGTCACCAATAATAGACTAATAACAAAAATTTAATCAAAAAACATTGAAGAAATTTTGGACACAATCAAGGAGGTAATTTTTTATGTTCAAAAAAATCGTCAAGCGTGATGGAAAGATCGTTGACTTCGACCTAGATAAAATCACTGATGCCATCGCTAAGGCTGGCGCAGCAACCGAAGAATTCAAGCACGATCGCGCTGCTCAATTAGCTGAAAAAGTAATTAAACTTGCTGAAGAAACTGTTAAAGAACGCACCCCAACCGTCGAACAAATTCAAGACTTAGTTGAGAAAGTTTTGATGGAATCAAGTTTTAAGCGTACCGCAAAAGCTTATATCACCTATCGACAAGATCGTAATAAAACCCGTAACGCTAAATCAAACCTTATGGGAATCTATAAGACTATCGCTATCGCTGACGCTTCCGAAGATTCAGACGTCAAACGTAGCAACGCCAATGTTGATGGTAACTCTGCGATGGGTAAAATGCTTCAGTTCGGCGCCGAGGGCTCTAAAGTCTTTGCTAAAACTGTACTTGTAGATCCACGTTTTGCAGCTGCCCATGATAACGGTGATATCCACATCCACGACTTAGACTTCTATGCAACTGGAACCCTAACCTGCTGCCAAACCGATCCACTCAAACTCTTCGCTAATGGTGGCTTCAATACTGGACATGGACATCTTCGCACTCCAAACTCAATCGCCTCCTACGCCGCACTCGCCGCTATCATCCTACAGGCAAACCAGAACGAACAACACGGTGGTCAGTCAATCCCAAACTTTGACTACGCAATGGCTCCAGGTGTCAATAAATCCTTCAAAAAAGCACTTCGCAATAATCTAGAGAAGTACAACAAGTATTCTGGCAAAAAAGTTGATATTAAAATCCCAGATGACATTGCTTATGGTGACACTGAAACCTTAAAGAAACTTAAAGTCCCAGAAACCGTTATCGAAACCTCAAATGAAGATGTTGAAAAGCAGACATTCCAAGCTATGGAAGGTTTCATCCACAACCTTAACACTATGCACTCACGTGCTGGTGCCCAGGTTCCATTCACTTCAATCAACTTCGGAACCGATACAACCCCAGCAGGTCGTTTAGTATCCAAGAATCTTCTTGAAGCAACCGACAAGGGCCTCGGTCACGGTGAGACCCCAATCTTCCCAATCTCAATCTTTAAGGTTAAAGAAGGTGTTAGTTATAATCCAGAAGATCCAAACTACGACCTCTTCAAACGCTCAATGGAAGTATCTTCAAAACGCCTCTTCCCAAACTTTACCTTCATTGATGCACCTTTCAATCTAAAATACTACAAGAAAGGCGACTATAATACCGAAATCGCCACTATGGGCTGTCGTACTCGCGTCTTCTCTTCCGTCTTTCCAGAATCAGATGGTATCGTTACTGGCCGTGGTAATAACTCATTCACCACAATCAATCTTGTCCGCCTTGGCATTAAGCACGGCATTGCACTAAAAGAACGCAAAGAAGCCGACTGGACTGGTTTCTACAAAGAACTAGACGATCTTATGGATCTCTGTAAAGATCAGCTTCTCGAACGTTACGAGTTCCAAGCCAACCAACATGTCCGTAACTTCCCATTCCTAATGGGTGAAGGTAACTGGTTTGGTAGTGAAAAGCTCAAACCAAATGATACTCTACGTGAAGTCATCAAACACGGCTCACTATCAATCGGATTCATTGGTCTCGCTGAAGCGCTCGTTGCAATGATCGGTAAGCACCATGGTGAATCCGAAGAGGCTAGGGAATTAGGTCTCGACATTATTACCCACATGAGCAAACGCTGCGATGAGTACACCAAGAAGTATCACCTAAACTTTGGTCTTATCGGTACCCCAGCTGAAGGACTCTCTGGTCGCTTCACTAAGATCGATCGCAAAGAGTACGGCACTATCAAAGGCGTAACTGATCGTGACTACTATACCAACTCCTTCCATGTTCCAGTCTACTATCCAATCTCAGCCTTTGAGAAAATTGAAATCGAAGCTCCTTACCACGCTCTCTGTCCTGCTGGACACATCTCCTACATTGAGCTCGATGGCGATCCTTCACAAAACATTGATGCCTTCGAAGCAGTAATTCGTAAGATGCATGATTCTGGTATCGGTTACGGTTCCGTCAACCACCCAGTTGATCGCGACCCAGTCTGTGGCTTCTCTGGCATTATTGCCGACAACCGCTGTCCATCATGTGGCCGTATTGAAGACGATGTTCCATTCGAAAGACTCCGTCGCATTACCGGCTACCTCGTAGGTTCTCTCGAACGCTGGAACGATGGCAAGAAGGCTGAGGAACATGACCGCGTCAAGCACAATGTTTCTGGCACCTATACCAAAGCTCAAAAAGCTGCCCGCGAACAAGCAAAAGCAAACTCAACTGCAGCGATCGGTAAAGAATAGAAAATATCGAACTTAAAAGTTAGGAGCTAGTCTCCTAACTTTTAGTTATTAATAAGAAAAAGGAAAAGCATGACTCAAGAATTCGTTTCGCCAGTTTCCGGCTCCAATAGCCAATACCTCAGATTATCAGGCCCCATCGAACATGACAGTATTGTTAATGGCTACGGTTTACGAGCCGTGATTTGGACTCAAGGTTGTTTTATTGGCTGCGAAGGCTGCCAAAATCAAGAAACCTGGGATCCTGAAGGTGGCGTTCTAGTTAGCGTAGAAGACATTAAAGAAGAGCTTCGCCAACTAAAAGGCCAGACTGGTCTTACATTTTGTGGTGGAGAACCATCAATTCAAGCCGCCGCCTGCATCGAAATCGCCAAATTCGCCAAAGAAGAATTGGGCTGGAATGTTTGGTCCTTCTCTGGATACACCTATGATGAGATCAAAGCTAAAAATAATCTACAATGGGAATTCTTTAAAACCTTAGATGCGCTTATTGATGGACCATTTGTCTTAGCAGAGCGAGACCTCACCTTAAGATTTCGCGGCTCAAGAAACCAAAGACTTTTGCATTTGAAGGATGGAGAAATCACTTCTATTGAATAAAATCTCTTGATTTCATAAAAATAACCTCAGGAATTTGAGGTTATTTTTTTAGCTAACACTATTCCACTAGACTTTATTCAAGAGATCATTAGCACGCACAATCATCTCATCAGATTCATCAGTCTTGATTACATAAATTGGCTTTGACTGTGCAGCTGCAATATTACAGCACCTCTCATTCATTTCACCGACATTCTTCTCTTCGTCCATCACAAAACCAAGATATCCTAGTTTTTGCACTACTCTACGTCGTACATCATCTGACCTCTCACCGATTGTTGCAGTAAAGACAAGCGCATCGACACCACCGAGAGAAGCCGCCATCCGCCCAATTGCTGATTGTAAACGATAAATATATAACGCATGTGCAAATACGCCGCGCGAATCACCTTCATCTCTCAGTCTAATAATTTCGCGCATGTCGTCACTCTTTCCAGATACACCGAGTAATCCACATTGCTTATTGAGGTATTTTTCCAGCTCATCATCATTCTTCAAACCTAGCTCACGCTTCATAGCAAGAGCAGCCGCCACATCCATAGAACCAGTCCTCGTAGCCATCATTACCCCCTCAAGTGGCGTGTATCCCATCGTTGTGTCATGAGATTTGCCGTTATAAATAGCAGTAATCGAAGATCCAGATCCTATATGACATACAATCGTTTTTTCCTCTAAAATCTCTTGATCGCGCATATATCTTGCAATCGACCCGACGGAAAGACCGTGATATCCCCAGCGTTTAATATCGTATTTATTAGCAATTTCAGTATCTATCGCATAAGCCTTCATTAATTCTGGTCGTGAATTGTGAAACCCAGAGTCTGACACCGCAATCACGGTTGTATCTTTAAAACTCTTTTTGAGCTGCTCAATCTCATTAGCAATCACTGGAGCATGGAGTGGAGCCCTCGCCTTAGCGATCTCAAGTTGGGCCAAGCACTCTTCATCAACGATATGATCCTCTGCAAAATAACTGCCCGGTGCAGCCACGCGGGCTAAAATTGCATCTAGTTTTGTTGGTCCACCAATATAACCCTCTTGTATTAAGATCTTCTCTAAACCAGAAACCACCGCATTAAGAGTTGCAAATTTCGTTTCCGTTTTAACCTTTGTACCGTCTGCTTTTTTCAGTGTGTAAACAATTTTCTCCCCCTCAAATTCAAAGTGTAAAGAACACAGAAAATTATTACCACGATACAGCGCGTATTTCCGAGAACTACTACCTGGGTTAGTAATCAGGATTAGTCGATCGTTATTCATCATTTACTCCTCTTTTATATTTTCATTATATCCTAAAAAGTTTTTTTATGTAGATAATATTTAGCACTCTTGCATTTTGAGTGCTAAAACACTATAATTAATGGTAATTATGTCTACACAAAGAGATTATTATGAGATTCTAGGCGTCTCCAAGAACGCATCCGATGATGAGATTAAAAAAGCTTATCGAAAGTTAGCTTTTAAGTATCATCCCGATAAAAACCCTGGCGACAAAGAAGCTGAGGCCAAATTTAAGGAAGCCACTGAGGCTAACGAAGTTCTTTCCGACAAACAAAAACGCGCCCGCTATGACCAATTTGGTCATGCTGGAGTTGGCGGCAATTCTTCCACTGGCGGCAATCCATTCGGCGGCAGCTACTCCTTTAATGGGCAAAACTTTAATTTTGATTTTGGCGGCGATGGCGGCTTCGACGATATCTTCAGCACTCTATTCGGTTTTGGCAATGGCCGCGCCCAGCGACGACGTGGCGCAGATTATCGAACCGTACTTACCATATCTTTTGAAGAATCTATTTTCGGAACTACGAAAAAAGTCCAGGTAGACGGTAAAGAAATCAATCTTAAGATTCCTGCTGGCATCGATGATGGCCAATCTATCCGTTTACGTGGTCACGGTGGCCCTGCTCCAGATTCTACAGGTGAAGCTGGTGATTTATTAGTCCAGATCCGAGTTCGTCCACATAAAACCTTAACCAGGGAAGGATATATTATCCTCTCCGAGCAACACATCTCCATGATTGATGCAGCTCTAGGCTGTGAAGTTGAAATTGAAACTATTGACGGAAAAATTACTATGAAAATTCCTGCTGGCACACAATCAGGAACACCATTTAAACTCTCCGGTCATGGCGTACCTATGCGAGGAGAAGAGCGTGGACCACATATTGTTAATGTTATGGTTGATACTCCAACCAACCTATCGAAGAAGCAAAAAGAACTACTTGAAGAATTCCGTACAGCTAAAAAACGTGGTTTCTGGAACTAATTACGTCCTCTCATTCTCGTTATTTTGAATATGCCAAAGTCGATTCTTCATATACCAAAGTTAGCCCCCTCATGTTTACCTTATGCTATAATTAGTCAAACAATGGCCATCAAGAATAAAGATAATCTAAAAACCAATCATACAAAAAAACTACCTCACGCCACATTTTTACTTTGCGCTGCTGCAGTTATTGGCATAACTAGTCTTACTCCTAATTTCATCATAAATACTCCAGCAGCTTATGCAGACGAGTTCGACCTAAATTCTATTACTCACAAAAAACTCAATAATACCGAAAAAGGGAATATTTCTACTGGTTGTGCATCCATCCAAACAAGCCTTAAAAACCTTCAGAGAAATGATTCAAAGGCCCGCGTTTTGCTCGGTACAAGCTATCAGGCACTTCTAACTAATTTCTTATCGCCCCTAAATGTACGTCTCGTCAAAAATAATTTACCAGATACAAACTTGACCCGTATTCAATCAGAGATGTTCACCTCCCGCAATAACTTTGTAAACCTATTTGTCACCTACAGTCAGCATTTAGAAACCCTCATTTCTCTAGACTGTAAAAATCAACCAGATAGCTTTTATTACGAACTAGAAAATGTGCGTTTTCTACGTGATAAGCTAGAAGAATCAGTCACGCAAACTAATAGCTCCATCACCGCCCACCTTCAAGCCGTTGACCAATTAAAGCATAACTTAAATAATTTGAAGATAAATTCAGACCAAAAATCAGGAGTAGAAAAATAATGGCCAATTTTACTTCTCGCGGCGGCAAAGCTTTAATTCGGCTTGGTATTCTTTCTACCATCATCGCCATCGCAACAACTAGTTTATCTCTATATCTTTATCACGCCAGTGGTGATATCTATATTGACCGTTCGCGACCTGGATTCCTACCAGAAAAACACGAAAGCGAGCAAATAGACGGTAATTTCTCATATCGTTTTTCAGAAGATGGCACCGTTTCGGAAAAAGAAATTAACGAATACCTAGATAATATTAAACCAATCGTAAACACGATTAACGAAACGAAGAAACCTTTTTCCAAAGAAAGTCTCTCTGACCAATCTTTAGGTATTTCAAAATAGAATTGTATCGTTTGTATAACACCTTACTTCCTATTGATTTTTTGGTTGTTTTATTCTTACTACTTTACAAAAGTAATATTATATTTTAAAATATTACAAATTTAGTTAATTATTAATTGAGCAAGGAGAAATTTTAATGGGATCGCTTAGGGAAGCGCTATTAAAGAATGGTGTATTTTATTTTGAAAATGACGGCACAAGATATACTATCGAAAATGGCGCCGGCTGTTATATGGTTGCAAGAGACTCTAGCGGTATTGTTCGCTACCATATTGAAGGATCCGAACTTAGCTCAAACCTTATCGTCCGCGATGCATCTTCCGGACTAGTAGCTTTCACCGTTAGTCCATCCTCTCTTTTTTAAGCAAAATACTTTTTATCTTTTTGCTATAATATACTTATGGCTATAATAATACCAATTACAGTTTTTCTTCTCTTCTTTTTATTCAAAAGAAGATTAGGATCACCTAGTCTAGCCTCAATTGCAGGAGCCCTGGTCTACAATCTCTTTATTGAAGACATCACACATTTAACCTCCAGTTTTATGACATCCATCCCAGTCTCCTATATCCAATTCTTTACTCTATGCTTCCTAATTTTATTACTTCCTTTTATTCTTTATCTTCGACAACCACATAGCCACTCAACTGGACTTCTTTATATTATCAAATGCCTCAGTTTGACTAGTTTTATTTTTATACTGCTGGCACCGCAATTGCAATTGTTTTTGCCATTCGACCAAATAAGTATCAATATCTTGCATACCATCACTCCCTTTTATAAACTGATTATTTTGATCTGTTCTATTTTTGCTTATATCGACATTCTTTTTTCGCAGAAAGAAGTATAGGATTACCACTAAGAAATATAGCAAGAGAAAATCTGCATTATTTTTCCTAACATTAACTGATAATATTTGCACCTTACTCAAAATTTTAATTATTTCAACCTGCACTTCTATTAGCCCTATTCCGCCAGCAATCAAAAAATTGGCACATTGATATAACCCGTACGGCAAAATACCAGCCATCATCACACTGACAAGTATCATTGGCATTAGCGGAGACAATAGCAAAGTAGCAAAGATTGACAACAAGGAAAAATAACCAAACTTATATAAGATAAGTGGCAGCACCATCATATTTACCGCTATCGCAACTACAAATCCAGCACGAATATCTAAAATGGTATTTATCCTGGCTAGTATCTTTACAAGACAGTTCTTACCCCTACCAATACTTCTTCTTTTATTAAAACCTTTTCCAAACAAGAAGCCCTCTATCAACGGTGCAAGAATTAAAATCCCAGAATACGCCAACATCGATAATTGCCATCCAAGATCATCAATATAGTTTGGATTGATTAATAATGTAATTGCAATCGCAAAAAAGATAATCCTACTTTTATCTAACTTCCTCCCGTAATATCCCACGAACAACTGACAAAATACTACAAAGCCCGCACGAAGTAACGATGGTGTCAATCCAACTACTTTTATATATAAAATAACGAACAATACACAAAAATAACTCCTGACAAACTTTGAGGTAAATCGCAACCCTCTAGACAATATATTAACCAGAATCGCAAGATGCATTCCTGAAATAACAATTAGATGAGTTATCCCTATTACGCTTATATCCTCTTTTGTGGAACTACTCAGCTCCTTCCTGTCTCCAAGAAAATAAGCTAAAGCCAGTCCACGAACACTTGGATTTAAGCGTTGATTTAAATTTTCGTTGATATATTCACGAAAATCATCACTCTGTCGAACTCCATGTAGATTATTTTGTCGTATTTTTCTCACTCCTTCATCAGGAGAACGACAACTAACTCTTATCACCGTCAGTATTACTACAATTACAATTATTATTTTACTGATTTTATTCACCATAAAACCTCATTTAATTTCCGCCCTCACCATACTTTCTTTTATCCATTTATTCAAGACCTATTTATAAAAATGCATCAAAAAGGACTTACTAACAGGGATAAAAAACTTTATCATAAGCAAGATATTATCTGGAATCATAAGCAAGATATTAACCAGAACTTTTTACGTAACACATATATCACAATATACTCTAGCGCTTGCATTCTCGCACCCCACGATATATGCTAGATTAAATGAGAAAAAAAGAACCAAAAATTGCTACACCTAAAGCCCCTCTTTATATTTCTGATTTTGCAACAACTGGACAGGGAATCGGTACACTAAACTCCGATCTAACCATCAATCAGCAAACCTACAGCGAATTGGATGGCGTTAAAATCCTCCTCTGGAATTCCCTACCTGGGGAATTAATTACCAAATTTCAAATCATCACACAAAAACCACACTTAATTGAAGGAGTTGCATTGGAGTTTGAAAAACAATCCAATCTGAGAGTGGTTCCAAAAGATGCACAATTTCTCTCGACATCACCGTGGCAAATTCTCGACGAAAAAGCCGAACTAGCCGCTAAGTCTAACATCCTTATTTCACTTTTTAAGCATCTCAGTCATACCCATCCTATCAACCATCAGCTTATCTCAAACATCCCCGTTCACCAATCTCCAAATAATTACTTCTATCGCAACAAGATGGAATACTCTCTTTATTACAATCATGAAACAGAAAAAATTCAACTTGCCGTCCATTACCGTGGATCGCATCGCAAAATGCCAATTACAAACTCATCCTTAGAGCTACCCGCTATCCTGATCCGCGCCAATCAAATCATCGATGAGCTGAATCAAACAAAGCAAGAAGCTCGCACTTTTCAATCATTACTTCTTCGAGCTAATCAAGCGGGTGAAGTCTCAGGTGGTCTACTCGTAAATGGTAAACCACATCCAGTTTTTGAAAACCTCACGGACACTCTACTCGGCAATTCATACTCATACTCACCAGGCGGTTTTTTCCAGATAAACCTACCGGTCTATGAAGCCGCCCTCTTGAAAATTAAAGAATTTCTAATAAACTCTAACTCTGTTTTAGATCTCTATGCAGGTGTTGGGACTATTGGCTTATCTGTCGCAAGAGATAAGATCCTAACTCTTGTCGAGGTCAACAATTCTGCATTTGCGGAGCTCAAATCAAACTCCCATCGCATCATCCAAACCACTCAAAACCCCCATATTACTCCTATCTTAGCTAAGTCAGAGGAAGTCTTAGATCAAATCACTTTTGACTCCAGTGTAATTTTAGATCCACCTCGAGCTGGCTGTGATGTGGAGCTCATCAAGCGGCTCTACGAAGTACGACCAGAAAAGATAGTCTATTTGTCCTGCAATCCAATCACCCAGGTTCGTGATCTAAACATCCTACTTGAACAGTATCATATTGACTCAATCGAGGCCTTCAATTTCTTCCCCCATACACCACATATTGAATCCTTGGTCTTATTAACACGTAAATAAGGAATACTATGCCACTCAACAAAAAACAACAAGAAGCAGTCGAATACCTAGATGGACCACTCCTCGTCCTGGCTGGCCCAGGTACTGGCAAAACGCAGCTTCTCTCCAAAAAAGTTGAGTACATTCTTCAACATACAGACACCGACCCAAGTATGATCCTCTGTATCACCTATACTGAGGCTGGAGCTGAGAATATGAAGGAACGCCTCCGTAGTATGATTGGTCAAGCTGCAGATAAAATTGACATCATGACTTTTCATGCCTTTGGACAAAAAATTCTTGGACTATACAATCAATTTTCAACTGAACCTACGCGTAGTTTTAATGAACCTATTGAGGAAGTTCTGCAACTTAAGATTCTTGAAGAGATACAATCAACTCTTCCAAACTCATACCTCCTTAGGGCAGAACAGAAACAAAAAAATCTACTTAGCCTTATTAGCAAAATAAAAGTATCCAAGATTACGCCATCAGAACTAAAACAGATTGCAGACAAAAATCAATCAGACATTAAAACTCTAGATAGAGAACTATCGCCAATTCTTCAAAACTTACCAGATAAAGCTACTGGTAAAAACGCTTATACCAAACTTACAGAATCCGTATATCTCCCATTATTAAAGAAGCTAGGTGAACTCAAAACCGATCAACCTATTGTTGGCCGCATTTACTCTCTTTTTGATATTTTCTACGAACAGTTATATTCTCTAGTTGAAGAACAAGCAAATTCTGAAAAACCATCCGTCAAAAATATTAATAACTTTATCAAAAAGTATTTCTCCAAGGATCAATTCGGTAATTACCGTTTCTCCGAACTTGCAAGCAATAAACGACTAGCAGAGTTAGCAGAGCTTTACGAACTATATCAAAACTACTTAGAAACACATAGCTTATTTGATTTTAATGATATGATCGAAATGCCAATTAAATACCTTGAAAACGATATTGATTTTCGACGTAAAATTGCTCAGAACTATCTCTATATTATGGTTGACGAATATCAAGATACAAACCCTTCTCAGACCAGATTATTAGAATTAATCGCCGACGAACAAGAATCACCAGCCGTGATGGCCGTCGGCGACGATGATCAATCAATTTTTGAATTTCAAGGCGCTAAAGCCAGTAGTCTTATTTATTTTAAAAATCATTTTAACGCCAAAGTTATTGTTCTAACCGACAATTATCGTTCAACCAGCGAGATTCTACAATTTTCCCGCAAAATCGCAGACCAACTAGACGAAAGCTTTATTAAAAATGAAACTATGCAACGTAGCCTTCACACCGATCATCAGACCACTGAAGAGCTTAAGAAAGAACTAAGCGCTATTAGGAATTTCGATATCCTAAAAAAAGACCCTGAGGACTTCCTATTTGAACAAAAAATTTATTCAGATAGAAACGATAATCCCTTATTAGTTGATGGAGAAAATAATCGCAAAACGAATAAATCTTTTACTCAGAAAACTTACATTGAAAGACATCAATTTATAAATCAAGATGCAGAATATGATTGGGTAGCAAATCGCATTCATCAATTAATTCAGGCCGGTGCAGACCCCTCCGATATTGGTATTCTTTTTCCTAAGCATAAATATGCTACTGCATTAATTCCGTATCTGCGTAAATATCCCGAAATCAATATTGCATATGAACGTACTGAAAATATCCTAGAAAATCAACAAATTTATGAGTTACTCACCCTTTGCCGTTTTATCTATCTACTCTCTCAAGGAGAAAATCCTAGCTTCATGTTGCCAGAAATGCTTTCCTTTGATTTTTGGAATATTCCTAGCGATGACGTAATCCTGGCTATCCAGTCCATTCACCGCAATCGACGCCCTGCTCTTGAAATTCTATATAATTACCTTGATAACCCATTCTTTGCCGAGCTAGCCGCATTCTTCGCTGAACTAGCGAGACAGTCGCTTAGTCTTCCACTTGAATTTCTTCTCGATGCCATCTCAGGCACCTCTTCAGTTGAAATTACTGTTAACCAACAAGTCAAAACATTTACTTCTCCATTCTTTAATTTCTACTCAAAGGATCCATATTCAAAAACCGCCTTCGACTTCTACAATCGTCTTCGCCTACTTCGCAGTCGGATTCTCTCACATACCAAAAAAGATAAACTTCGCCTTACCGATCTCATTCAATTAGTTGATGATTACACAAAAACTGAGACTAGCATTACTGAACAAACTTTTTATCAAGATTCCGAAAAATCCGTTAATCTCATGACCGCACATAAGTCAAAGGGGTTAGAATTTAAACACGTTTTTCTAATCAACCTCACAGCTTCCGCCTGGGATGGTTCTGGTGGCCCAAACACCTTACCACTCCCCTTAAATCTTGAGATTATTAGCGACGCCAAAAATACTCCTGATGGTAAAAAACGTCTTCTCTTCGTTGCCATTACGCGCGCTGCAAAAACCTTAACTTTGACCAGCCCGAAATTTGCTGACGATTCTGAAAAAGAAAATAAACCACTTTCTTTTCTGGATGAAAAAATTATTCAAGAATCTGACCGAACCGATCTCGAATCCCCTCTTATACCAACTAAGCGTGCTATTTTACACAATGAGTATCTATCCGATGAGGAGAAAGTTTCAGCAATTCGCCGCATATGGTTAAATAAATTACTCGACCCCTCCGAAAAAATCGAACCACTTTTAAGGGAACGAGTAAAGAATTTCCGACTATCCGCCTCTCATATCTCATCATTTATTCAACTCTCTTATGGTGGTCCTCTTAATTTCTATCTTAATAATATACTTAGAGCACCCAGCGAACCAACTTCACTAACTATCGCTTATGGTAATTTGGTGCATAAAGTTTTTGAAGAAATCACCAAGAACCATCTCACCAAAGAATCCGCACTTGCTTATTATTTAGCTGAAGCACAAAAACAGGATCTCCTCGAGGAAGACATCAAAACCCTTCTTGCGCGTGGCGAAGATGAATTACCTCTCGCAATTGATCAATATCTGCCAATCCTTCAAGCTCCAGGAGCTAAGGCTGAAGTTGATTTTAGTACTGAACATCTATCTTTTGATGGTATCCCCATTACTGGCAAAATCGACCACCTTAATATTGATGAAGAAAATAAATTAATCGATATTTATGACTTTAAGACTGGTGCCATTTCAAAACGCGATAATTGGCATAACAAAGAAAATCTTTACGTCTATCATTTTCAACTACTATTCTATCGTCTTCTACTTAAAGAGTCTAAACTCTATCGCAATTATACCGTTCGCTCAATGAATCTACTCTTTACAAAACCAAATCGTCGTGAAACCGTAGAACATCCAGAAGGTAAATTATATCAGCTAGCCTTAACTGAATCAGATATAGCAAAAGACGATCTCATTTTTGAGGATCTCGTTAAGGCCATCTACCACCAAATCACCAGCCTAGATTTTATTAGATCGGATTCACCACTCAATATCGCCGATCTTCACGACAGTAGTCTCGCCGACATTAAAAAATTCTGCCAGAAACTCATTGAACTGAATAAAAATAGTTGACATATATAATATATTATGTTATCATACTAAAGCAACGTTGAGAAACTGTCGCTACGGGGCTCGTCCTGACTTTGTTTC
>ERZ772974.343-NODE-343-length-36209-cov-9.597749_pt1 | contig 36209 bp, 34 predicted proteins | sample MGYA00580671_ERZ772974 | MGnify/ENA primary metagenome ERZ772974 (study PRJEB29015, sample SAMEA2738065) | human oral metagenome | biome: human oral; feature: human-associated habitat; material: saliva | place: China | collected 2218 ... | reverse complement strand
CTACTCACAACAGATGGCACCCGGTTTCAGCAAACCCTATGACGTGAGACAGTTTGTAGCGGGCGAGCGATATGAGCATGACGACGTGACGCTGGAAATTACTTCGGACGGAATTTATGCCAACGGCAATAAGATTTCGACCTCGACACCGGTTTTCCAGAAGCTGAACCGCAAGTATGGGCGAATCACCGCTAAGCCTTCGATTAGTATCACGGTGTCGTATGACGACAACGCATTGATAGACAATAGTACTCATGAACGATACACGCATGTTTATTGACCGCCGGTGTGGCGGGTTTCGCATTTGGATGTTGCTGGTGCTCTCTTGCTTTGTCTTGGGAGTGCCGGCGCAGTCCATTGCTGAATTGGCGCGCAAAGCGGAGGAACGCAAAGACCCGCTTCACGCTTACACAAATGTGGGCGACTTTCACTACGGAATGGCGGTGGCGCAGAAGAAACTGCCCAACGGCGAACCGGGTGAATATTGGGGTGTGGTGGACGAAGAAGGCAAGGTGCGCATTGCTTTCAAATATCGTTCGCTGAGCTACGAGGACAATCTCAATGACGAAGACAATCTGTATGTTTGCCGTACGGATCGCGGTTATGGCTTGGTGAGTACGAGCAGCGGTGAGATTCTCTCGACCACTTATAGCGACTTGACTTACGTAGATGGAGAACGTTGGAGCGTGAGACGCAACGGGAAGATGGGCATTGTCAAAGTCGGAGAGGCTAATGGGAGTTTCCGCGTGGAAACCATTGTCCCCTGTGAATACGACCAAGTGCAGACCATAAACGACGACGAGTACTACTTCGTGACCAACGGCCCGTTGCATGGATTGCTCAGATGGGATGGAAAAACGATTATCGCCTGTGTGTATAACGACATCGACTTGAACAAGTACGTAGGTTTTTGTTCGGTGAAGCGCAATGGACAGAAGGGATTGGTGAGCAGGACAGGCGAGGAGTTGGTCCCCTGTGCATTTGATGACTGCGGAGTGATTGACGAGCATTTCCTTTGGACGCGAAAAGACAATACCTACGGCATTTATTCGTCGGAGGGAGAGAAAGTGCAACCGTGCAAGTTCAGTTCGTTCTTTGTTTACGAAGGAAAGAAGAAGAAAGAGGTGTCGCTGTCAGATTTTGCGCAGTTGGATCGACGTCAGCATCCGGATCTCTATGCAGTGGTTTCGGGAAAAGTGGGTACGCTCGACAGCAAAAAGTTCTCTACGAATTGAGCACCCCGAAAATATGCGAATATGCAATTACAAGCAAAAGAAGAAAACCGCCTATTTTCCGAGCGTCTGTATATAGCCCGAATTGCATAAAGTGAAAATATATAGGACACAAAAAGGGCGCAAATCTCAAAAAAGGGCGCGAAAAAGGGCGCGAAAACAAGGAGAAAAAACTACCTTTGCCGTGTTGATTACTTACCAAACAATGAAACAGGAAAAATATAACGTACACATTAGGGAAAGGAAGTACAACGGCGGCCGTTTGGCTTTGCTTTTGGAAGTCCGAAAGGGGGCGCGCCGTATTCGCCGAAACTTAGGGCTTACTATCATCGAAGAGCCAAAGACGAAAGCAGAACGAGATAACAACCGCGCGGCGCGAATGAAAGCCGAAAGCACGGCGGCGAAAGTCTTCCTACAAATAGAACGCGGTGAATTTCAGTGGAGCGACCCGAAAGCCGAAAACGGCGCGCCGTCGTCGTTGTGTGATTTAGTCCGAATGTGTGCAGAAAGTCACAAAGAAAACCGTGCAGAGGGATATAGAACACTAATACGCACGTTGGAGGGTTTCGGTGATACAGATTTAGAAGGCCTGGACGTTGGATATATACGCGGTTTTCTTTCCTACCTACGAACTGAACCGCGAAAGCGCGCCCCCTTTACTACATTGAAAGAGGGGACGATATTAGAACGGCTTAAGATATTACGCGCCGTCGTACGAATAGCCTACAAACGCGGCTATATTATGCAAGACCCTTTCGACCGCTTGGAACAAAACGAGCGCCCGAAAGCGCCGAAACGCGAAAGTGTGAAATACCTAACTATTGACGAGGTGAAGAGATTAGCCGAAACGCCGTGCAAAAAGCCTTTGATAAAAGCCGCGTTTCTCTTTGCGTGTTGTTGTGGTTTGCGAATTAGTGATATATACGGCCTATGTTGGGAGGAAATCAAGGAAGAGGGCGGCCGCTTGTTCATTGAGAAAAAGCAGAAGAAGACGGGGGCGGCCGTGGTTATTCCTTTGAGCGAAACCGCCCGAAAGTATTTGCCACGTCGTGGACTATTGAACAAGGCGCGCCCCTTTGAGTGTTTGCCATCATATAGCAGACTTCGGACGTATATAGTAGATTGGGGGGCGGCCGCGGGGCTTGAAAAACGACTAACTTTCCACGTTTCAAGACACACGTTCGGAACTCAATTAGTTAGTAACGGCGTGGAGTTATTGACCGCGTCGAAACTTATGGGACACACGAACGTAGCAACTACACAGATTTACGCAGAAGTAGTAACAGCGGCGCGCGTTGCAGCCGTGGATAAACTACCTACATTTTAGCGCGTGTGGAGTATCCACCGCCCGAAAGCCTCAACCGTTTCTAATACGAGAATGCAGAACGGCCGCCCCCTACCTACGAGGGGCGGCCGTTCATTGTGAAGAGTGGCAAAGGGCAAACGCGCGTTTGTCGTTGTGTGCAGTTTGGCGAAAGAAGGAGGAGAACCGCCCCTTTGCTTTCTACGAGTGCAGCAGGAGGCAAAAGAGGAGGCAAAGGGCGGCGCGTATGGTTGAGGCTTTGCAGCAGGAGCAGACGGCGAACGTCTCAACAAGGAGCAGCAGACCGCGGCGGCCGTCGTATGGTGGAGCGGGGCGCGTGTTTTGCCCGCCCCGTGTACAGTATTCACCACCCGCCCGAAAGCCCGAAACAGACGGGCGGCGCGCCTTTTCGTTTGGCCGCGTTTTGGACGTATTCCCAAAATACAGAAATTCAATAGATTACGCCGAAAAATAACAACATTCGCCCCCGTTTCGGGCGTTTTTAGCGTGTTTTTGGACGTGTTTTGGACGTATTCGGGCAAAGAGCCAAAGAATGCAGCAGAGCAGCAGAAACAGCCCGCCGCGTCTGCCAACTCACAAACACGAAACGCCCCGCGTTGTTTCTGTTGTGGAGATACACGCGGTGGGTCTTCGATATGGACGAAACAGGAGGCGGCCGCCCCGCAAAGGAGACGACCGCCAACCTACAAAACGCTAACGGCGCGCCCGCCGTTCCCATCTCCCAAAAAATGAAGAGTGGAGCAAAGGTAACAAGATACAGGCAAAGGGTAAAGGGCGTTTCTCGTATTGTTGAGGCTTTCATCAGGAGCAGCCCGAAAGGCGGCGCGCCGCAAACACAGGGCGAACAGACGGCCGCCCGATATGGTAGCCCGCGCCGTCGTCGACACGCCCCAAAGCAAAAAGCACCCCCTAGAAGGGTGGAATTAGCAAAGGAGCACCCCCCAAACGGGGGCTATTTGGAACGTCACGCCTTTCGCGCGCGAATCTTAAACGCACCCGCGCGTATAATAACGCAAAGCACCCCCTATATACACCCCCTACAAGGGTGGCGTTCTTACCCCTTTTCTTTCTGTTTGTTTCCTTTCTATTTCCTCAAAATCAAGCGGTTAGATGTTCAAAAAACTAGGAAAGTCACGAAAAACGGTGAACACCCTATCATTTTCGCCCTTTTTTTTCAAGACGACGAGGCGAAAAACCAAAGGCCAAAGCGAACGCGGGCAAAGCCTCAACGCGAACCGAAAGCGCCGCCGCCCGAACGTTCTACGAAACGGGGCGAACCACTTACGGCGGGGGGGCGTGCTTTTCGGGCGGTGCGTTTTTCTTGTTTGCACGCGTCTTTTGTTTTTCGCCGTGCAATTGACCACCCGAACGGCAAAACGTCGTTACGCGGCAAATAAACGGGCAAATCGTGTGGTATATCCACGTGTTGAGGCTTTCGACACGGGGCGGGGCGTTGTGTTTCTCTTGTATCGACCTAAAAAGGCGTGCGGCCGCCCCGCAAAGGAGACGACCGCAAAGCCTATGGAATAAAAGAAATGAACGAACGGCGCAAAGTTAAGCAGAAAGGGCGGGGGCGCAAAGCGTAAGTTACAAATAAATCGCGGGTATGTCGTGCAAGACGCGATATTACCCATAAATAGCCCGTTTCGGGTGGTTGTTTTCGGCGGGGCGTTTTGGTTGTTCATTGGTTATTTCGGAAAAACCGCGGTTATCTCAGAAACAACGCCCGTTATTACAGCCAAAACCCCCGTTATTTCAGGAACAACGGGGGTTATTTCGGTATTTACTCCTATTCGCCGACGGGGGCGAAATCGATACGTGCACTATCTTTCCACAAAGTAGCCACGTTGCAACGGGCGGGGGCGGCTTTTTGAAAGGGGGCGGCGTACTCCCAAACCACACACGCGGCTCTATTCGCGCGCGGCGTTTTTCGGAATGCGTGGAATTTTCCGATTTTTAGCAAATACGCCCCTTATTCCCTAAATCTCGGCTATGTTCTCGTTTCTCGTTGCATTCCGATACGTTGCAAGCAAGCGGCGAAAGAATGCAGCAGACGAAAGAAAAACGGCCTTTTCGGGCTTGTTTGCCGTTCTTTCGTCGTCGTGCTTTTCGTGTTGAGGCTTGAAAGGCGCTTTTTCGGCGTTGTGCAGACACAAAGGCGGCCGCCCCCTACGAATAAGGAACGGCCGCAAAACATCTCTATAAGTCCGTGATATATACCTATTATCACCAATGAAAAAAACGCTTGCAAAGGTAGGGACTATTCGGCAAAGTGCAAAGGGCGGCGCGTATGGTTGAGGCTTTGCCGCCGTATGGTACGAAAAAGCCGCCCCCCGAAAGGAGACGGCCGCCCGCGTTCATTCGCAGGAATATTACTTACCAACGGCAAAGGTAGCAAAAAGCAGACCGACGGCAAAGAGGAGGCGCGGCCTACTCTTCAAACAAAGCGCGTAAATCGATTTGAAACGCTTTGCCACAATGTGGACACGTTGCAACGGGCGGCCGTTCGTCTTGTTCAAACAATTCCGAGATATGAACGCCTAAGGCGTCCGCTATCTTTTCAAGTGTTGAAACGCGTAAATCGCTATTTATCGATTTTGACAAAGCGACGGGCGTAATACCAAGTCGCGCGGCCAAATCTTTTTGCGTGATACTTTGTATCTTGCAAAGTTCCTTTATTTTTAGTGCTGTCATACTGCAAAGGTAGAAGAATTAAACGATATACGGATATAAAACCGAGAATAAAAATATCAATTAGGGTAACAAAGCCCCTTTTTTATTTGGTCGTTATTAGAATAGGTAGTATATTTGCAGTGCGAAAACGCAAAACAAATCGCACTAAATAGTATAAGGCAATCACCACCGCCGCCGAATTGTTACGGCCGCGCCGTCTTTTTAGACACAATGCAAGAGAATAAACAAGAGCGCGGCGGCTTGGAAATGTAGGCTACTATTTGCCACAAGCAGGGGGCGAACCTTTGCCCCTACATTCACAACCACGGCCGCGCGCCCTTTCCCATCAATCGGGCGGCGGCTATCAATCAACCAAACAACCTAACATTTTGCAATTATGGAGGCATTCCAAGCACCGGGCGGCATTTACGTACGCCGCTACATTCCACCAAAGCGCCAAAGCGAATTAACAGCCGAACAATACGAGGCGCTAACTGAAATACTTACGGCTTTGAACGTGCCCGCCGTCTATCTGTTGCACGACTTCGCGGACAAGGCCGTAAATGAAGACTGCGAGGGCTTTATTTCCAACCTCAACGCGTTTTTTACGGCCGCTGACAACCTGAAAAGCGAAAGGGAAAGAACGGCCGCCCGAAACGGTTTGCAAGCCGTCGCAAATCTCGTCTACTTAGTGGGAAAGTACGAAAACACGCTACTAGACGCCGTAAAACTATTCTACGAAGTAGGAAAGGCAGAAGAGGACGGAATGAGAGAATCAGCAGCCCGCGCCGCGTGGAATAGAGAATTTACCACCGAAAGCGCGAAATTCGCACCACAAGCCGACGACGAATAACAAGCCGACCCGAAAAATGACACTCAGCGACAAAACGCCCAAACGCGGCAAAGCACCACCACGAGCAGAAACAAGAGGCGAAAGCCTCAACCACCACCCGAAAGCGGGCAAAGACAAGGAGTAAAACAGACCCTAAAACCATAAACCAATGAACACACAAACCGAAAGCACAACGGCCGCGGGCAACAGCCGCGAAAGCCGCCTTACAAGAGAAGAATATGACACAATCAAAAACGCCCTTTCTCGCCTCAACTTCCAAGCCGCCGAAAGTATGGCAGACTTTGCGGGGCTTGTTGTGTGGGTGCGCAAATCGGATTTTTTTGAATACCTTTCGACCTATATAGCAGGGCTTGAAAGTCTGAACGAGGTACAGCGCAAAGAGGCGGCGCGTGGCCTGGAGGAGGCCGCAAAATGTCTGTACTACGTCCAAGAATTTGCAGACTGTCTAGAAGAGGCGGGCGGTTTCTTTGAAGAGTTGGAGAAGGCGCGAAACGCCGAATAAAAGCGCTTGAAAAGCATTGACCACGGCTATATTTTAGCCGCCGCGGTTAAAAGATAACCACCGCGGCTATCTTCAAACCTTATGCAAAAAATAAATCGCTATGAACAAGAACAGACCACCAACAGCAGCACAACACACGGCGGCCGTTTCCGAGTGGTGAAGAGCCTAAAAAGTAGAACACATTAGAAACGAACGGCGCGGGCTATTTCAGAACCGCGCCGCCTATCAAAAAACGAGTATATGCCACGAACAAAGAACGACGGCAAAGGAAAGACGGGCGGCCGCCAAAAGGGCGTACCAAACAAGGTAACGACCACCATACGCGAATACATTAGCGAACTAATCGACGACAACCGCGAACAAATCAAGAAAGATTTGCGAGCATTAGAGCCGAAAGAGCGTTTGCAGATATTAGAGCGCCTTATGGCATACGTTACGCCGAAAGTTCAAGCCGTCGATATAAGCGCCGAATTAAGCCCCGCGCCGTCTTTACAGCGCCCGCCGTGTGAGATGACAACCGAGGAATTAGAGGCCGAATTACAAGCGCTCAAACTCGGGAAATACAGCGACGGCGAATAATTGAGCGCCTCAACCTATGAGAACGAAAGACAAGCGCCGCGCGCCCTTTGAAAGCCTCAACCACAAGAGCACGAGCAGCGCAAAGGGGCGCGGCTTGTATCTTGAAACGTGCAAGAGCTTGTAAATAAAGACGTTGTAAATAGCAAGGAAAATTTGCACCAAATATATTTGCGCGTATTGTGAAGACTGTATATATTTGCAGACACAGAGAAAACATACAATAAAAACTAGATATGATAAACGCAAAGAAAGCGGCCGAAATCTTAGGAGTAGCCGTGCAAACGATTTACAAGTACGTCTACAAGGGGCAAATTCCGAGTTATCGAATTTGTGGAAATATACGCTTTAAGGCTGAAGAGTTGGAGGAGTGGGTGAAAGCCCAAAGATTGACCCCCGAAACCGACCACGTACCAACCGCCGCCCTTTAATTAGAAACGAAATGAACGACACACAACAACAACCACAAGCACGACCACAACAGGCCGCCGCGTTTGCAAGATACAACGCGGCAAAACAGTTCTACGAATCGATTAGAGCGAAACAGGTAAAGCGGCTTTTCGCCCTACTGTTCAAAGGTGGAAAGTATAGCACGAAAGATTTAGTGCAAGTACTCAACATAGCAGACCCGCGCGCCGTCGTCCGAGACTTGAAAAACCTAATTTCGGAGGCGGGGCTAAAATTCACCGTTTGCACGCGATGGGAGCACCCCGCGGGCGGGGCGCGTTATAAAAGGTATTGGATGGAGTAAGGCGGGGTGGTTATGGTAGACACTGTTTGCCTACGCTGCCATATATCAAAAGAACAGGAAGAGCGCCTATTTTCTTTATCAGAGCGAACGACCTACGAAACAGGGCGAAACCGCGCTTGTGTCAAGACGACCGCCCGAATTTTAGGCCTGAATTGTAAATGCGAAAACGGCGAACTTGTTATATATGGGAGCCTTACTAAATTAGCACTTGGTGATAACGCCCGAAATGCAACACGACAAGAACTAATTCAAGGCGTGGAGCGTTTCATTTCACAAACGGGCGTCGATATATGGGAGGCTACGATTTCGCGGCTTGATTTAGGCGCGTGTATGCAGATGGAGCGGGCGGCGTGTTCTTACATAGACGAGGCGGCGGCGTATCCACAAAAGAAGAGAAACGCGTGGAACCATACAAGCTTGTATTTCGCAAGTAAGAACGGCGCGAAAACGCTTTGCTTATACGACAAGGGCAAAGAGTTACGAGACCAAAGACAAGCAAAGACGGCGGCCAAATACGGCGAACGCCTTTTGCGTGTCGAATTGAGAAACACGACCACCGCCGCCGCGCGTTCTGTTTTCAGACGAAAGGCGGGGGCGGTTACTTTGAACCACGCCCTATCTGTAGGAGGATGGGAGCAAATGAGAATCTATTTAGTTGCATATATGGAAAAGCTCAAATTCAAGAACCCCGAAAATAAATACCTTTGGGAGGCTGCCATATCAACGGGCAAAGAGCAAACCTATTTCCGATTATTGGAGACATTACGACGATATGGAGGAAAGCCCGCCGTTTGGCGTATGTTATCCGAGGAGGTGAAACGGGGGCGAATCACCCCCGCCCGAAAGGAGAAGATACAAGAGCAGTTCAGGGCTGCGATACGATGGGAGGAGGAGGGCGCGCCCGCGTCAACACAAGAGGAGGGCGAATTTAGGGACAAGTTCGCCGCTGCGATGGAGTCCTACAAAGAGCCCGCCCGCGCGTCTTGTTGAGGCTTTGCCGCCCGTCGTCTCCCATACAGACGGCGAACATTAACCAACACAAGAACGGCCGCCCCTTTGTCTTAATCGACAAGGGGGCGGTTTTCGTTTGCCCCTTTGCGTGTTCGTCGTCGTGTATGTTGTGCAGCACAAGCGGGGCGGCGTTGTGTTTTCGTGTTGAGGCTACGAACCACGAGGCGGCGGCCGCTACGATATGCAGACAAGGGCGCGAAAAAGGCGCGAAATTTCAAGGAGGGGCGCAAAAAGGGCGCAATCGTATATATCAAAAAGATTTATTTAATTGACACATAAGGAATTGCACGCGTTTTAAATCTTTTCACTACGAAATTGCCTTGTGCCTACGATTACCTTTCTGATTTCGCGACACGCATGAAGCTCACGAATGGGGTGCTTACGGAGCAGCGATTGGCAGTGTGCCGTTTGAACGGGAAATATGGCATTGTCAATTCCGAAGGCAAGCAAATTCAGCCGATGGGCTTCGACGAATTGCGTAATGATGTGTCGGATCCTTCGAGCAAGGAGTTGCCGGACATGGGGTCGGCGCGTGATTTGCACATCCGCATCGGCGACAAGTGGGGGATTCTCACTGCCAATGGTGAGCAGTTGGCCGAGGTGAAGTTTGATTCCGTCGGGGTGTTCCATGACGGTTTAGCGGTGGTGAAGGCGGCGGAACGTTACGGCTACATCGACCGGAGTGGTGCGATCGTGATTCCCATTCAGTGGATGGCTGCCTACGATTTCTCCGAAGGCTTGGCCGCACTGCGTGTTGACAAGAAGCATTTCCAATTTATAAATACGGCGGGCACTGTGGTCATCAAATCCAAAAAGTATGACAGTGTCGGCCGGTTCCGAAATGGGGTCTGCCGAGTGGTGAAAGGTGGAAAGGTGAAATGGATCGACACGAAGGGAAAAGAGCTGAAAGAAGAATCGAATTCAGCAAAGGAGGATGAAGGAAGCGGTGCCAATCACTTTTGGGAGTAGGTGCCGGGCGAGCTGAACTTTTTCTGTTCTTCCGGCGTCACGGATGTATTTTGATTGGAAGACGTGCTTCTGATTGGAAAACGAAACCTCCACATGCGGTAGTCCTTGGATGAAAGACTGCAGCATGTGGAGGTTTTTTGGGCGAAGAAATAACCTTACTCGTGGTTCTTCATCAAATCCATCTTCATTTGATAGTATTTGACGCTCATATCGAGGTAGTGGATGTGGGGGTTCTCAAAACGCTGTTCCTCTTTCCATACCTCTTCGTCCAGTTGGCGACGAACGTAAGCACGAATGTCTTTGAGCGCAGGAAGTTCGGCCACCTGCTTTCCGTCGCGGAACAGCGGCTGGAGAAGTTCGCGGAATGTACAGTGCTCGAAGGTGCGAACAGCCCACGGCTTTTCAGGAGAAAGGTATTCGAAAGGCGAACCATCGGTGACCGTCTCGGTGTGGCAAGTGATGAGATCGGCGATGGAATGTCCCTTTTCAGAGTAAACACGATAAAGGCGTTTGCGTCCGGGATTGGTGATCTTACCCACATTTTCCGAGAGTTTGATTTTGGGCACGAAGGTCTCTCCTTGTTTGATGGCCGCCAATTTGTAGACGGCACCAAATTTGGCGTCGCTGTAAGCCGTGATGAGGCGTTCGCCCACCCCGTAGCTGTCGACGCAGCCTCCTTGGGCGATGATCGACGTGATGGTGCGTTCGTCCAAACTGTTGGAAGCCATGATTTTGCAGTCTTGCAATCCTGCCTCGTCAAGTAGGGCGCGCACTTTCTTGGAGAGATAGGCCATGTCGCCCGAATCGATGCGCACGCCGAGGAGACGTTGACCACGAGGGATGAGCACTTCTTGGGCAACTCGGATGGCGGTAGGCACACCCGACTTGAGCGTGTCGTACGTGTCGACCAAGAAAACGGAGGAACTGCCGTAGATTTCGGCATAGCGTTTGAAGGCGTCGTATTCTCCGTCGAAGAACATGATCCAGCTGTGGGCCATGGTGCCGACCACGGGGATGCCGAATTGTTTTCCTGCCAATGCGGTGGCGGTGCTACTCACCCCACCGATATAGGCGGCACGAGCACCGTAGACGGCGGCGTCGATGTTGTGTGCACGTCGCGCACCCATGTCAGCCACACTGCGTCCTTGTGCAGCGCGCACAATGCGATTGGCCTTTGTGGCAATGAGAGATTGGTGGTTGACCTGCGTGAGTAAGAAAGTTTCGATCAACTGTGCTTCGATAATAGGAGCCGTGACCGTGATGAGCGGCTCGTTGGGGTAGACGATAGTGCCTTCGGGCACGGCATCGATGTCGCCAGTGAAGCGGAAGTTGCGCAGATAGTCAAGGAACTTTGTGGAGAAGAGTCCTAGCGTTTCGAGATAGGCAATGTCGTCGTCCGAAAAATGCAGTTCTTTGATGTAGTCTGCGATCTGTTCCAATCCGGCAAAAACCGAGAAACCGCCATTGTCCGGGTTTTGACGATAGAAGACGTCGAAAGTTACGATGGTGTCGGCGCAAGCTTCTTCGAAATAGCCGTTGGCCATGGTGATCTCGTAGAGATCGGTGAGCAGTGCGACGCTGCGATTATTGAATTGTGAAGTAGACATAGGGAGATGGGGTAGGGAAGTGGTCAGCGAGTGAAGACCGGAATGCGGTTGTCAGAAAGATAGGCGTTAAGTGCTGTGCCGCCGTCGATGGAGGCCACACCGGCCGTGAAGACTTCGACGTCCGGACGGACGCTGCGAATGTTTTTGAGCGTTTCGAGTACGCAATAATCGCCGGCGATGCCACAGACCACGAGCCGTCCTTGGTGCAGCCATTCGCGTTGCTCATCGGTGGGAGCTGCAAAGGCACCGTATTCTTCGCAGGCTTGTTGCTGTCCTTTGCGTACGAAATGAGTAGTGAAGCGGTCGAAGTTTTCCACCCATAGGCTTTCGTGGAGCGATGCGCCTTTGGAGTATTGAACGCAGTGGCGCGGCCAAGTGCCGCCCTGGTCTGCGAATGACGAATGGTCGTAGGGATGCCAGTCGAGTGTGAAGGTGAGTTGTGTGACGCGTGGGTCGTGTAGCAATTGTGCAATGTTTTCCACAGCTTGCTCTGCACCGGGAACGAAGAGTGCTCCGGCGGGATGAGCGAAATCGTGTTGCACGTCGACAATCACGAGGTGAATGTCAGTTGGCGCGGGCGAATGATTCATAGTAGTACAGATAGAGATTGAATGTTGGCGCAAAGGTAGCCAAAACAAGGAGATTTAGACGAAAAGGTGCGGACTTTTTTTCATTTATGCGCTGTTTTCTTGTGAAGGTAGGCAGAAAGGCAAAAAAAACTCCGCTCGCTGAGGACCCGATGGGCGTGTCAGTGAGCGGAGATCTATTTATTGTGCATCGACGTAAGTCTCGATGCAAGAAAAAGTAGGCTCCAGCGGAACTACATCCACAAATTGTGTGGTGGCGGGATAGAGCAAGGTTTCGCCGGCGCGGAGTAGGGTGGTATTGTTCTCGTTGTCAGTGAGTCGTGCTGCGCCTTCGAAAGCGATGAGAATGACGAACGAGTCGAGTTCGCGGTAGTCTACGCGGTAAGTCGTGTCAATGCGATAGAGCGCGGTGGTGAATTCCGGGTGTTGCTCGAGCGGAATACGTGTGTTGTGTTGCGGGGCGTAGTGCGTGTGGTGGTGCGCACTTTCGTCGAAGCGCAATGCACGCCGCGCTTTTTCGGTGTGGAGTTGGCGAAGGTTGCCCTGAGCGTCTCTGCGATCGAAGTCATGGACACGATAGGTCACATCACTCGGTTGTTGAATTTCGATGATGAAATTGTTGGCGCCAATGCAATGTATTTGTCCGGCGGGGATGAAGAACGCATCGCCGGGACGTGTTTCGTAGCGAGCAAGTAAACCGGGCAACTGGCCTTGTTGGGTCGCGCTGTCGTAGGTGTTGAGGTCGACAGTGCGGTTGAAACCACAGTAGAGTGCTGCATCTTGTCCGGTTTTCACGACATACCAGCATTCGCTTTTCCCATTGGCTTCGCCTTCCTCTTCCTGAGCCATGTGATTGTCGGGGTGGACTTGAATCGAAAGATCGGCGGCGGTGCTCAGAAACTTGACTAGTAGGGGAAAGCGATTGCCGAATCTCTCGAAATTGTTTCGACCGACGAGCTTTTCTCGCAGTTGTTCGATGAGTTGATGCAGGGGGAGTCCGTCATAAGGTCCGCCGACGACCAAACTTTCGTTGTGCGGAAGCGGGGAAATCTCCCAACTTTCGCCCACGGTGTAGTAGCCGTCGATCTTTTTCAGCTCGACGATGTCACGTCCGCCCCAAAGCGGTGTCTTTAAAATGTAGGTAAACCTGAAAGGCGCCAAATTTGTTTACGGTGAGAAGTGGCAGAATGAGGTGTTTTCAGTCGAGGTCAAAATCCTCGTCGAGGAAAATGGGCGTCTCCGCGAAGTCATCGAGTGCTCGACGGTCTTTTTTTGTAGGACGTCCGGTTCCGCGGGCTCGATCGACGAAGCCGCTGATGCGATTCATCTCGAGCAATTCGTATTGTTCGGGTGGAGTGACGTTTTCGAACACTTCAGGGAGTAATTTCGCGCCGACTCGTTTTTCGATGGTTTGCAATACGCGGAAAGAGTAGGTGATGGGCGATTTTTTAACTCCCACCTGATCACCTACTTTTACCGTTCTCGAGGGTTTGGCCAGAGCCCCGTTGATGGTGATTCGTCCGTTTTTGCACGCGTCAGATGCGAGAGTTCGCGTTTTATAGATGCGTGCAGCCCAGAGCCACTTGTCAATTCTTGCTTCGGAGTTCATAGGCGGTGTTCCCGAACGGGGTTATTGGTTGTAGAGGTTCATGGTGCGGTCAATGCCTTGCAGCGCATAGCTCTTCACAGCTTCGGCTGCACGTTTGAGGGCTTCCGGCATTTGTTGTCTGTCTTCGGGCCCAAATTGACCGAGTACGAAGTCCACTTGTCCGCCTTTCGGGAAATCGTTGCCGATACCGAATCTCAAGCGGGCATATTGCTGAGTTCCTAGAGTTTGCGTGATGTGTTTCAGTCCATTGTGTCCAGCTTCACTGCCCGAGGCTTTCAAACGCAGGTGGCCGAAGGGAAGTGCCAGATCGTCGACCACGACTAAGGTTTGTTCGATGGGAATTTTCTTCTCGTTCATCCAATAGCGCACGGCGTTGCCGGAAAGATTCATATAAGTCGACGGCTTGAGCAAGATGAGGGTCTGGTTCTTAACCCGGATAGTTGTCACGAACCCATATCTCTTGTCCTCCCAAGTGGCACCGGCTTCTTCAGCCAGATAGTCGACAACGCTGAAACCGATGTTGTGGCGCGTGCCGTCGTATTCATGTCCGATGTTTCCGAGACCGACGATGAGGTGATTCATTGAGCTACTAATGAAGAAACGAGTGAGAAAAGAAAAGCGTGCCGATGCCCCCGAAAGGACATCGGCACGTAGGGGGAGTGTTCAAAAAACGAACAAGGCCTTATTTGGCGGCAGCAGCGGCAGCAGCACCCATAGCGGCGCGAGTCATCTTGACGGTGACAACGACCACTTCTTTCGGAGTTACGAGTTCGAGACCTTCGAAGGAGAGTTCGCCGCACTTGATGGACTTACCAAGACCGAGGTGAGCCACGTCGATCGTGAGCTTTTCGGGGATGGCGTCAACCGTGGCGCGCACTTTGAGACGGCGTACCATGGTCACGAGTTTACCACCGGCACGTACACCTTCTGCGAGACCAACGGGAGCAATGGGCACTGCCATTACAATAGGCTTAGTAGGCGTTACTTCGTAGAAGTCAACGTGGAGGACGTTGTCTTTTACGGGGTGGAACTGGATTTCCTTGAGGATAGCGAGGTGCTTTTCGCCGTCCACTTCAAGATTTACCGCGTAGATGTCGGGCGTGTAAACCAGTTTGTTGATTTGCTTCTCGTCTACAACGAAGTGAACTGCTTCGGGAGCGCCGTTAGCGTCCTTCTTTTCGCCGTAAATCACGCAGGGAATGAGACCTTGCTTACGTGCTTCTTTTGTGGCTTTCTTGCCGAGGTCGGTACGTTTGGTACCGCTGATAGAAATAGACTTCATGAGTGGGTTGTGTTACTCTGAATTAAACAATAACTGTTGTATAATTCGCCATCACACAGGGAATGTATTCATCCCAAGGAGACAAATTCGAGTGCGAAATTAGCGATTTCTCCAATAGAGACAAAGAGAAAAGGCCAAAAAGAGTTGTTTTTTCAGTCTTCTGAGTCCGTCCGAGGGGGACGAGCAGTAGAATCAAAAGTTTTTTTCGATCTCAGTTGTGCCGGTTGTCGGTCTGTGTTTGAGGCAGAGGGAAGAGGTCGCTTCTCGGGATACGAAGTGTCAGGGGAAGCCTAAGGTCGAAAAGATATCTGTGGTTCTGTCGGGTCAGAAATCTAAGTCGAATTCCGTTTGCAGCGGTTCGTTCTCTTCGGATATTTCGGGTGTAAGTGCGAATCGCGAGCCGTACTTGTTGATTTCCACCCTTGTTTTGGGCTCTTCATGCTCGAAAGGAGTCAGCGGACGTTGTTCCGCTACAAATTGTGCCGCATCGTTGAGTGCCGAAAGGAATTTGAGCAAGTCTTCTCTATAAAGGAAAATCTTGTGCTTCTCGAAGGCGGGTGGCTCTTCGGCGCTTCCTTCTTTGACCCGTTTACTTTCGGTCATCGAGATGTAGAATTCGTCGCGGCGGTCACGCTTCACGTCGATGTAGTAGACGCGTTTTCCTGCCTTGACAATGCGTGAAAAGAGGATGCTATTGTCTGCATAGTCTTTCCGAGGTTCGGGTTGGTCTGTCATCATATCTGTAGTTCCTTTATCGTATTATGCCTGAGCACTGTGCATCAAGCTTCTGTTTCCACTGGCAAAGGTGCGTTTTTCTTTCCAGAGTAGCAAATTAGTCTCTGTTCTTTTAGTTTTTATTGACTAGTTTTCTTTTTCCGTGCATCCTTAATCGAGAAAACCGCACAATTACTTTCCCCCCTCGGAAAAACTTAGTATCTTTGTTTCCACTTTAATGCTCCGATGGGGGCGAATAAATAGAATTGCGACTATGATAAATCGTGCACTTATCCGTTTGAAGATCGTACAACTGGTTTACGCGTACTATCAGAATGAAGGAAAAACCACTGAAGTGGCTTTGAAAGAGGTTGAATTCAGCCTCCAAAAATCCTATGACTTGTATCGTATGCTGTTGCTGTTCCTGGTTGGACTTCGGGAGCGTGCCGTACAACGAGAAACCACTCGTGAGGCGAGAATGAAACGGTTGGGAACCCCTTCCGTAGGTGGGAATGACAAGGTGATCATTGAAAATCGGTTCCTTGCACAGCTGGCAGAAAATAAGGAACTTAAAGAATTTGCCGAGAAGCAAAAGGTCTTCCTCACCGACGATGAAAATCTGGTGAAAAAGATCTACGACCTTTGGATCAACGACGAACTCTTCCAGAGTTACGTCGACGACAAAGACAAAAACTATGACACCGATCGCGAGATCGTTCGTAAACTCTACAAGACGCACATCGTCAACAACGAAAACTTCGATGCGCTGCTTGAAGAGCAGAGTCTCTATTGGAACGACGATAAAGAAATTGTCGATTCCTTTGTGATGAAAACCATCAAGCGCTTCGATCCGGCCAATGGTGCCGACCAACCACTGCTGCCCGCCTATGCCGCCGACGAAGACCAGGCCTTTGCCGCACGTTTGTTCACCGTCACCATAGCACGCGCCGAAGAACTGCGTGATCTGATCCGCGCCAACACCAAAAACTGGGAGTTCTCCCGTTTGGCCTTCATGGATCTCATCATCATGCAAATCATGCTGGCCGAGATCTTGGAGTTCGACCAAATTCCCCTCAATGTCAGCTTCAACGAATACCTCGACATCGCCAAAGTCTACAGCACGCCGCGTTCGTCAAGCTACATTCACGGCATGGTCGACAACATCGTCAAAAAGTTGCGAGCCGACGGCGTCATCTTCAAAGACAAGTAAGCAAAGCCCAAAACGATCCTCGCAATCGTTCGCGTTCTTTCGAAAGAGGAGAGATTACTCCTTATCTATATATAGCGCTGAGCGCACAGTTGCGAGCGGATCACGAATTTCTTATCCAATCACACCAACAATCCCCAAAACCATTTCTCTATGAACCTCCTCATTGCCCTCCTTGGTGCCGCCCCCGCAGCTTCTTCTCAGGAAAGCCCCAGCATGTGGCCTACTGTGATCATGTTTGTCGCCCTCGGCGCCATCATGTACTTCTTCATGATCCGTCCCCAGCAGAAGAAACAAAAGCAAGAACGCGAATTTCGCGACTCGCTCAAGGTGGGACAGGCCGTTGTGACCATCGGCGGACTCCACGGCACCGTGAAGACCATCGAAGACACGGCCGTCGTGCTCCATGTATCCAATGGGGTCGACCTCCGTTTCGAGAAAGCCGCCATCAACGCTACCGCCTCGGCCGCAACGCTCGAGAAATAAGTAATCCAGCGACCCAAATTCTTTGGGCGGCGCAAATGTAATTTCACAATACAGAATGCGCAGAATCAAACGACTCTATTTGTTCTTCGTGAAGAACTGCTGGTCCCGTTTGTGGAACCGGCAGTTCCTCACGTTTTTGTTTTTTCTGCTCCTCTCCTCCGTTTTCTGGTTCCTGCAGAGCGGCTATGAAACCGTCGAACGCGAGTTCAGCATCCCCGTTCGTCTCGTCGGCGTCCCCGACAACGTCGTGCTCACCACCGATCCCCCCACTTCCGTTCGCGTCACGTTGCGCGACCGCGCCCTCACGCTGATCAGCTACCGCTATTTCCGCAAACTCGGCCCTATCGTCATCAAGTGGGACGAGGTCAGCACGTCGGGTGGCCACATCAGCCTATCCACCGGCGACTTGGTCAAACCGCTGTTGAGCGCACAGGTCGCCGCCGGAACGAAACTCGTCAGTGTGCGCCCTGAAACGATCGAGTTCTACTATAATTACGGGCAGAGCAAAGTGCTTCCTGTGGTTTTCCAGGGGAAGGTCACCCCCGATTCGGCCTATTCCTTGGTTTCACTCGATGTCGAACCACGCTATGTGCGAGTCTACGCCTCGCGCACGGTGCTCGACACGCTCACCGCTGCCTATATCGAACCGCTTCGGTTGAGGGATCTCACCGACACCACCTCCGTGAAGTGCCGGTTCGTCAAAGTGCCCGGAGCGAAATTCGTACCACAATCAGCCCGCGTCACGATCATTACCGACCGCATGATCGAGAAGACCGTGCAAGTGCCGGTACAAGGCGTCAATTTCCCCGCCTCCAAGACCTTGCGCACCTTCCCGCCCAAGGTGAACATCACCTTCCAAGTCGGCATGAGCCAATACAAGCGCATCACCCCCGAGAGCTTCGTTCTCGTGGTCAATTACGCCGATTTGCTCAAAAACACCGACAACCGTTGTCACCTCTCGCTCAAGTCCGTCCCCATCGGGGTACGCCGTGCTCGAATCAATCCTGCAGACGTCGAATACGTCATCGAGGATTCATCGCCCGACGAACTCGAATAAGCCCGACAACATCCACATGCCACAACGCATCGCCCTGACCGGCGGCATCGGCTCCGGCAAAAGCTATGTCTGCCAAACCATCGCCCGCACAGGCGCTCCCATATTCTATGCCGACGACGAGGCCAAACGCATCATTCGCACCGATCCGCAGGTGCGCGCGGCACTCATTGCACTCGTAGGTCCCGAAACCTACGATGCCGAAGGCCGACTCGTCAAATCCACTTTGGCCGCCTACCTTTGTCGCGGTCGCGAGCACAGTGCGCGCGTCGACGCCATTGTTCATCCGTGTGTGGAACGTGTGTGGGGCGATTTCGTGAGTGCCCACGCCGACGCACCTTATATATATATGGAGTGCGCCCTGCTCTTCGAAGTCGGTTGGCAACGTCTGGTCGACCGCACCGTGCTCGTGTTCTGTCCCGAAGAGGAACGTCTACGCCGCGTCATGACCCGCGACGCCATCGACCGAGCCACCGCCCTTCGTTGGATCGCACTGCAAATGCCGGAAGACGAAAAACAGAAAATGGCCGATGTGATCCTCATCAACGACGGCCACGCCCCCATCCTTCCACAGCTCATACAACATCAACTCATTCCCCCTGCTCACGCCGAATGAAAAAGTCAATCCTCACCATGCTCATTTCCCTCTCTGCTCTCAGTCTGGGCACCTCGGCACAAGCCGCTCCGGCACCCGGCGATAATTTCGCCTACGCCAACGAGCAGTTTGCCGACATTCAAATGTTGCGCTACAAAGTCGAAGGCTTCGACCGCCTCTCGCTTCGTCAGAAGACGCTCATCTACCACCTCTCCGAAGCCGCACTCGCCGGTCGTGACATTCTCTACGATCAAAACGGCCGATACAATCTTCGTCTCCGCGACATGCTCGAAACCGTCTATCGCGACTATCGCGGCGACCGCAAGTCCAAGGACTTCCAAGCCTTCGTCACCTACCTCAAGCGCTTTTGGTTCTCCTCCGGTCTGCACCACCATTACGGTAACGAGAAGTTCGTACCCGGATTTTCCGAGCAGTGGTTGCGCACCACGCTCCGTTCGCTCAACTACACGCTCGACGAAGCCCTCTATCCCGTCATCTTCGATCCCAATGTGATGAAGATGCGCACCAACCAGAAAGACGGCGAAGACCTCGTACTCACCAGCGCCGGTAACTACTACGGCCCCGATGTCACGCAGGCCGAAGCCGAAGAGTTCTATGCTCAGCGCAAACCCGCCGCCGATCCCCGCCCCATCATGATGGGCATGAACTCGCGTCTCGTGCGCGGCCAGTTCGGCTTTCTCGAAGAAAACGTGTGGCGCGAAGGCGGACTCTACGGCGCGGCCATCACGCAGATCATCAAGCACCTCGAGGCAGCCATCCCCTTTGCCGAAAATGCCGATCAAGCGGCCGTCATTCGTCGCCTCATCGAGTTCTATCGCACCGGCGATCTCCGCACTTTCGACCACTATTCCATCCAGTGGCTCAAAGACGTGAAGAGCAACGTCGATTTCGTCAACGGCTTCATTGAGAGCTACGGCGATCCCCTCGGCATGAAAGCCTCCTGGGAAAGCATCGTCAACTTCAAAGACGTAGCCGCCACAGAGCGTGCCCACACCCTCGCCCTCAACGCCCAGTGGTTCGAAGACCACAGCCCCGTCGATCCGCGTTTCAAAAAGAAGGAAGTGAAGGGCGTGTCCGCCAAAGTCATCACCGCCGCCATTCTCGCCGGCGACCTCTATCCCTCCACCGCCATCGGCATCAACCTGCCCAACTCCGACTGGGTTCGTCGTGATTTCGGTTCGAAGTCCGTCACCATCTCCAACCTCACCGACGCCTACGCCAAAGCCGCTCACGGCAGCGGCATGGACAAAGAGTTCATCATCGACGAGCCCACGCGTCAGCTCATTCTGAAGTACGGCGACCGTTGTGACGACCTTCACACCGACCTCCACGAGTGTCTCGGCCACGGCAGCGGACAGCTCCTGCCCGGCACCGACACCGATTCGCTCAAGTCCTACGGCTCCACCATCGAGGAAGGCCGCGCCGACCTCTTTGCCCTCTACTATCTGGCCGATCCCAAGCTCACCGAACTGGGGCTCACGCCGAATGCCGATGCTTACAAGGCAGCCTACTACACCTACATCCAAAACGGTGCACTCACGCAGCTCGTACGCATCAAGCCCGGCAACAACATCGAAGAAGCTCACATGCGCAACCGTGCTTTCATCGCCCATTGGGTACTCGAGCAAGCCAAACAGCGCAAAACAGCCAAACCCTGTGTGGAACTCGTGAAACAGAAGGGCAAGACCTTCGTTCGCGTCAACGACTATGCCGAGATGCGCAACCTCTTCGGTACGCTCTTGGCCGAAGTGCAACGCATCAAGAGCGAGGGCGACTACGAAGCCGCACGTCGTCTAGTTGAAACCTACGGTGTGAAGGTCGATCCCGCCATCCATCGTGAGATCCTCGCGCGTTACGAGCGTCTGAAACTCTCGCCCTACAAAGGCTTCATCAATCCCGTCTACACCCCTGTGCGCGATGCACAAGGCAACATCACGGATGTCAAGATCAGCTACGACGAAGCCTTCGACGCACAAAACCTCCGCTACTCACGCGACTATCATTTCTTGCCCCTCGTCAATGAGTGATCGCATTGTGAGCCCATAGTAAGTAAAACCGCGCTTCCCTATTCGGGGAAGCGCGGTTTCTTTTAGCAAATCAAATTTGGAATATGACAAGCAATTCGTATCAAAACTGTGATCTCTGTCACAAAATATTTTACGTGGCATGTTTCTTGTTATGAATAGGTACGGTTACAAGCTAATTTTACTACCTTCGCGAACAGAATGATCGGGTAGTGCTCGGGGGATCTAATCAGATCGTTTAGTAAAAGAAGAATTAAGAACAATATCATCTTACAAAAAGACTATGATAGAAGATCTTTGGGAGAGTGTGCTGATCTCTGCAATGAAGCTTCCTGGAATTGCAGTCAATCGCAGGGAATTTTTGAGTCGAGAACTCGCACCATATTTTGATCGAAAAGTGATCAATGAGATCCTTGACGGTCACACCAAAATGAAAAATGTTTTACCCAGAAAGGTGGTGCAGAAATTAGCCGAAGGTTGTATAAGTTATCATCTGACAAAGGCAAGTCTGATTTCCGCTGTCGCCGGCGTACCGGGTGGATTCGCCATGCTGGCCACCATACCGGCAGATATGGCACAGTTTTATGGGCATGTTTTGGCTTTGGCGCAAAAACTCCTCTACCTGTACGGTTGGCCCGATTTGCAAAACGGAGGAAAAGGTATGGATGATGGGACGAGACAAATTCTGACTTTATTTGTCGGAGTGGCTTTCGGATCTTCCCAAGCCGCAATTATGGCAAAGAAAATTGCAGAACGGTTGGCGGAAGAAGCTGCTCAACGCATTCCTCAAACAGTACTCGGTCAGCTTGCAGCTCGAGGCGTTGTAGAGCAGGCAGGAAAATGGATTGGAGTGCAGATCGCTAAAAACGGAACGGAGAAGAGCTTTGCGAAACTAATTCCTTTCATCGGTGCTCCCATTTCGGCAGCGGCCACCTATTATTCGTTTAAGCCAATGGCACAAAGATTGAAAAAACATTTGGACGAACAGTGGTGAACCGCGTTCAATGTAAAGAGTTTATTTGGGACTGTTCACAAACGGCTATTTGTATCGCAAATAGCCGTTTGTGGATTTTGTAATGTATGTTTCTTGGAATCAGGGCAAAGCGCAGCAGGGAACTTAAATTAAGCAGAAACTCTGGTCGGTGGTAATCGAATGCTGTATAAGTTCAAGGGAAACGCCGCAGAATCTGCGGCATTTTTTGCTGTATAATGCCGGATCGTGGGTCGTGAGTGCGCGTTTTGCTATTTCCATTTCGCTTTTTCTCGCGAAATGCTTCCTTGCCGATGATTTTTTTGTATCTTCGCTTTATCATCTAAAAACAAACTCCGCAATGGAACAGCAACTCAAAGACATCGTATCCCATTTCGCCATTGAGGGCGAAGTGCGTGACATCCATCCCCTCGGCAACGGGCTGATCAACACCACCTACGCCGTGGAAACCGAAGGCAACGGCACCGACTACGTGCTGCAAAACGTCAATGTAGCCATCTTCCCCGACATCGATCTGCTGATGAACAACATCGTCGAAGTCACCGGCCACATTCGCCAAAAGCTCGAAGCCGCCGGCACCCCCGATATCGACCGCAAAGTGCTCCGTTTTGTGCCCGCCCAGGACGGCAAATACTACTACCACGACGGTGAGAAATATTGGCGCGTGATGGTGCTCATCCCCGACACCACCTCCAAGAGCGGCGTGAGCGTGGAGAATGCCGCCATCGTCGGCGAGACCTTCGCCCAATTCCAATCCATGCTCTCCGATCTGCCCGCACAACTCGGCGAGACGATCAAGGATTTCCACAACATCGAGTTCCGCATCCAGCAGCTCAAAGAAGCCGTCGCCGAAAATAAAGCCGGCCGCATCGAGGAGCCCGAGGTGAAAGCCCTGCTCGACGAAATCCGTAAGCGTGAACAAGAGATGACCAAGAGCGAACGTCTCTACCGCGAAGGCAAACTCCCCAAGCGCATTTGCCATTGCGACACGAAGGTCGACAACATCCTCTTCGACCGCGACGGCAAGGTGCTCTGTGTCATCGACCTCGACACCGTGATGCCCTCGTTCATCTTCTCCGACTTCGGCGACTTCCTTCGCACGGCCGCCAACACCACGCGCGAAGACGATCCGAACCTCGACAATGTGTCGTTCCGTTTCGACATCTTCGAAGCCTTCGCCGGCGGTTACCTCAAGGGTGCCCACGGTTTCCTCACCGAGCTGGAAATCGAAAATCTGCCCTACGCTACGGCACTCTTCCCCTACATGCAGGGCGTGCGTTTCCTCACCGACTATCTGAACGGCGACACGTACTACAAGATCACCCACCCCTCGCACAACCTCGAGCGCGCCGCCAATCAAATCCGCCTGTTGCAATGCGTCGAAGAGGCCACTCCGCGCATGGAAGCCTTCATTCGCAAGCAGCTCGGTTGATTCGCACCGTGATTTTCTTTTCTTTCCGCCTCAGCACTTGCACTGCCCTGCGAGTGCCGGGGCGGTTTTGTGTTTCCGCAGGCGCACAACGCGTGCGCTTTCCTCATACCTAACTGACGTCCATGGCTTGTACTCCTGAATTTGTCGATTTCGTCGCCACACAACTGGCTGACGCTGGCGTAGTGCGCGTGCGCAAAATGTTTGGCGACCACTTGCTCTATGTCGATGAGAAACCCGCTGTGTTGCTCTGCGACAATGTGGCCTATGTGAAGATGCACCCGGCGCTCGAAGCGTGCATGGCCGACGCCGAAACCGGCACTCCCTACCCCGGCGCGAAGTTGCATTACATTCTCGATGTTTCGCACCGTGCAGAAGCCCTGCGTGTAGTCAAAATTCTGGCCGAAGTGCTGCCCCTTCCGCGGCCGAGAAAAAAGCGTTGAAAAAGCTGCTTCTCGCGTGCCCGCGTACGCGCGCGCGTCAGGAGGTTTTTGTTTTTTGCCTTCACCTCTTCACCCGTATGCCGCAACTTGTTGTGTCATAGTCCGATAGGGGTGAAGGTTTTTCGAATTGAGGTTCACACTTGAGGTGAAGATAAAAAAGAGGGTCGATGTTCACCCCAAAAAGCCTGCCGTTCAGGCGAAAAAGTAGGACCGGTGAAGGGTGAAGACGAAAAACGAAAACCGGTTGAGGCGCGCGTATCACGCGCGTGCGCACGAGACGTTGCTTCACCTTCACCGCAGTGGTCGATCCGCGACACGGAGACGGAACAAGAAACGCGGGGCGAATCGAGCAATTCGTCCCGCGTTTTTGTCGAGAAGCGGCGTGTTTTCCTTCCCCTGCGGGAAGTCGACGACGGTTTCGGTTTTCACACCGGTTCGCCGTCGGGCGAATATTCCTGATAGAGGAAATCGTTGTACGGGTATTTCTGCACATGGAGTTCGCGCACCCGTGTGTAGAGCAGTTCGCGCAGTTCGTCGATGTTCTGCTTTTGGCGCGCAGAAATGAAAATCACGTCCGACACCGCGCCGGCGCCCGGATGGCGGGCTTCGGCGGTGCCAGCGGCGCGTGCCATCCACGTTTGCATGAGCTCGGGCAATGGAATGTTTTCCTTGCCCGCCGGTGTGAGATCGTTCGGATCTTTCGGCGTGAAAGTGTAGGCGTCCATCTTGTTGAAGATCAAAATCTGTGGTTTGTCGGCACAGCCCAAGTCGCAGAGCGTGCGGTTCACCACTTCGATTTGTTCTTCGAAATCCGGGTGGCTCACGTCGACCACATGCACGAGCAGATCGGCTTCGCGCGTCTCGTCGAGGGTCGATTTGAACGACTCCACGAGATCGGTCGGGAGTTTGCGAATGAAGCCCACGGTGTCGGCCAGCAGGAAGGGCAGGTTGCTCACCACGACTTTGCGCACCGTCGTGTCGAGGGTGGCGAAGAGTTTGTTTTCGGCAAAGACGTCGCTTTTGGACAGCAGATTGAGCAGGGTCGATTTTCCGACGTTGGTGTAGCCGACGAGCGCCACGCGCACCATTTTGCCGCGATTTTGTCGCTGGGTGCGTTTTTGCTTGTCGATTTCGGCCAGTCGTTCTTTGAGGAGCGACATGCGGTTGAGGATGATGCGGCGGTCCATTTCGAGCTGCGTTTCGCCCGGACCGCGCAGTCCCACGCTGCCGCCTTTGCCACCGCCGGCGCCGCCCGATCCACCTCCTTGGCGTTCAAGGTGCGTCCACAGGCGCTGCAGGCGCGGGAGCATGTAGCGATATTGCGCCAATTCCACCTGCGTCTTGGCGTTGGCGGTTTGGGCCCGCATGGCAAAGATGTCGAGGATGAGCGAGGTGCGGTCGAGTATCTTGACCTGCAGCGCGGCTTCGATGTTGCGGAGCTGTTTGGCCGAGAGTTCGTCGTCGAAGATCACCATGCCCACGGGCTGAGGCTTCTCTTCGTCGGCCGGCCAGAGCGGATCTTTCTCCGCCTCGTCGGCCGCCTGTTCGCATTCTTCGATGTATTGACGAATCTCTTCGAGCTTGCCTTTGCCCACATAGGTGACGCTGCTGGGGCCGTCGATGCGTTGGGTGAAGCGGCGCACAGTCTGCGCGCCCGCCGTTTCGGCGAGAAACTCCAGTTCGTCGAGATATTCGTTGGTCTTCCGCTCGTCCTGCGTCTTGGTGATGAGGGCGACCAAGACGGCGGTTTCGGCACGAGCTTCGGTGTGGATGAATTCTTTCATGTGAAAATGAACGTTCTATTGCTGTGAAGTTTTCCCCGCTGGCGGGGAGTGCCAATCGGCACGTAGTGCGGACAAAGGTACGATAATTTTCGTAAGTGTAGAGCACATTGTCGTGCTAAGTGCAGGTTGACCGCTCGAAGTGCAAAATGCGTGCGGTGCGGCACGCAGAAATCACGTCGTGAGCGCGCTGAAAAACGCGTGCGCCGCCTCCCGCCATGTCAAATTATTTTCGTAAGTTTGCAGGCAAAGCAAAGCTCATGAACGCACCCCGCATACTTCTCATCTACACCGGCGGAACAATCGGCATGCTCGAGAATCCCGTCACGGGAGCGCTCGAGGCCTTCGATTGGGAGCACATCAGCAATTTCGTGCCGGAACTGGAACGCTTTCACTACGACATCGACACCGTCACGTTCGGCCCCCCGATCGACTCGTCGGACATGGAACCGAAATACTGGTGCCGCATGGTGGAAATCATAGCACAAAACTACGAACATTACGACGGTTTTGTGCTGCTGCACGGCACCGATACGATGGCTTTCACGGCATCGGCTTTGAGTTTCATGCTCGAAAACCTCGACAAACCCGTCGTGGTGACCGGCAGCCAGCTGCCCATCGGACAGCTGCGTACCGACGGGAAGGAAAACCTGCTCACCGGCATCGAAATTGCCGCGGCGCGTCACGCCGACGGTTCGCCGGTGGTGCCCGAGGTGTGCATCTTCTTTGAAAACCGCCTCTTGCGCGGCAACCGCACCACGAAAATCAATTCGGAAGGGTTCAACGCCTTTCGTTCCTTCAACTATCCTGCTTTGGCGCATGCCGGTATCCACATCCGGTTCGAAGAGCCCTACATTTTGCGGCGTCCCACGGCGGCGCCCTTCCGCCCGTCCTGCCAACTCGATACGCACGTGGCCATTCTCACCCTTTTCCCGGGGATCCGCGAGGAAGTGGTGGCCGCAGTGGCCAACATTCCCGGACTGCGCGGGTTGGTGCTCAAAACCTACGGCGCCGGCAACGCACCGCGCAAGCCGTGGCTCTACGAGCAATTGACGGCGTTGTGTCAGCGCGGCGTGGTGATCGTCAACACATCGCAGTGCGCCACAGGCGCGGTCGACATGGGACGCTACGAAACCTCGTTGCGCCTCATCGAGGCCGGGGTGCTCAACGGGCGCGACATGACGGTCGAGGCCGTTGTGGCGAAACTCATGTTCCTGCTCGGTCGCGAAACAGATCTGGAAGTGGTCAAAGCGAAAATGAACACTTCGCTGGCCGGCGAAGTCACCCTGTTCACCACATGAAGCGGCGGGGTGGGGCACTGTTTGCGCTGATCGGCTGCTTGTGGCTCTGTGTGGCCTGCGGCGCAGGACCGCTCGACGGCGGACGATTGCGCTATGCGCGATGGTTGCGCATCGAAACGCGCGCTGACTACGACCGAGTCACGGTGCTCGATCCCTGGGACACGGCGAGTGTGCGTGCTGAATACGCCTTGGTGCGTCGCGGCACCTCGCCCCACGTGCCGAACACGTGCACGGTGATAGAAGTGCCTTGTCGCCGCGTCCTGCCGCAAAGCACGGTCCATGCGGCTTTGTTGCTGCGTCTCGGTGCGGCCGATTGCTTGGCGGGGATTTGCGATGCTCGATTTGTCGTTTCGCCCCGCTTACGGCGTGCGCAGCTTACCGATTTTGGTTCGGGCGCGGCACCCGATGTGGAACGTATGAAAGCGGCCGGCGTCGACGCCTGGTGGTATGCACCGTTCGACGGTGAACACCCCTCGGCAGTTGCGCAAGTCGGCATTCCGACGGTGTGCTGTGCCGATTACATGGAAACCACCCCGCTCGGACGCGCCGAATGGATGCGCTTTTATGGCCGTTTGGTAGGCCGCGGCGCGATGGCCGACAGTCTTTTCGAAGAAGAAGAACGGGCTTACCGCGCAATGTGCGAACGGCAAACGACTGCAAACGACAGCGCGCGCAGACCACGCGTGATGGTGGACCTGGCGGAACACGGCACGTGGTATGTGCCCGGCGGCCGGAGCTATGTGGCACGCGTCATTGCCGATGCCGGCGGTCGCTATGTCGGAGCCGACAATGCGCAAGCCGGCAGTGTACCGATGGACCCCGAACGCATGTTGAAGCGCTGTGCTGATGCAGACCTTTGGGTGGTTAAATACGGTGCGCCTCAGGAGCTCACCTATGCGACTTTGCGACAAGAACACCCCCTCAATGCGCAATTCCGACCCTTCCGCGAACACCGCGTTTGGGAATGCAACACCCTTCGGCGGGCTTACTACGAAGAAACGCCTTTCGCCCCCTCGCTTCTCTTGCGTGCATGGCAGCATGTGCTGCACGCCGGGAAGAATGAGGCGAATCCGATGCCGTCAGTGCCCGGTGCTGCTTGGGCCGACAGCCTTTTCACTCCGTTGCGCTGACGTGGCAGACCATACGCGCTGACGCGCATCCCCGGACGACGTAGCGAGCGAACGTTGTGGGCGGTGCGCTCCTCTATTCTCCCGTCATTTCTCGACATGCTTAGAACACGCCGATCTGTTTTGCCGCTGTGCTTGCTTGCCCTTGTGCCGGCACTCCTTTTTGTGGGACTGTGCTGCGGCAGTGTCCCTATTTCGATTGGCGATGTCGTGACGGCCCTCTTGGGCGGGGAAACGACAGAAAGCACACGGGTCATCGTGACGGATTTCCGGCTCCCCCGTTTGCTCACAGCGTTGCTTGTCGGCGGCGGATTGGGCGTTTGTGGACTCATCACGCAGACGCTCTTCGAAAATCCCCTGGCCGATCCGTCGCTCTTCGGTATCCATGCCGGGGCAGCGGTGGGAGCAGCGATCGGCCCCCTGCTGTGGAGCCTAATCGTCGCGATGGGGCAAACGAGGTTCCCGCCTTTCGTCGGCCAATGGTTCAACGTGTTCACCGCTTTGTGTGGAGCGTTGGGTGTACTGGCGGTGATTGTGCTGCTTGCCCGCAGCGCGTGTCGCGGTATGTCGTTGTTGGTAGCCGGTGTGATGATCTCGTTTCTCCTTTCGTCGGTGCTTGCCCTCATTGCCTACTATTCCACAGCCGATGGTCTGCGGAGTTTTCAGCTGTGGACAATGGGCGATTTCTCGACGGTGGGCCGAGCGCGTCTTCCGCTCTTCGCGCTTGCCCTGAGTTTGCCCCTCGGCTATTGTTTGCGTCGCCATGCCGTGCTCGATGCCTGGTTGCTCGGCGAAGACTATGCCGTCACCCTCGGTGTTTCTCCCCGCAAAAGTCGTTCGCGTCTGCTCTTCGCCGTGGGCTGGATCAGTGCTTGCACAACCGCCTTTTGCGGTCCGATCGCCTTCATCGGGCTGGCGGCGCCTCACCTGGCTCGTTTGCTGTGCGGCACTTCGCTTCACCGATACGTCCTGCCGACCACGCTCGGAGTGGGCGCGGTGCTGACACTGAGTTGTCAGTTGCTTTGCAGCCTCCCCTTCACCGGCGGCAACCTTCCCCTCAATGCCGTGACTCCACTGATCGGTGCGCCGATCGTTTTGTGGCTGCTGACTCGGCAGTCCACCCCATGACTCAACACAACTACAATAAACTTATGACAGAACCTAACGACCGTGGCGTGTCTCGTCCCTATATCCTTATCTCCAACGATGACGGCTACAAAGCTGCGGGCATCAATACCCTGATAGACACGCTCCATCCTATGGCTGACCTGCTCGTTGTCGCTCCCGGCGGCGGACGTTCGGGCTATGGATGCGCCATCACTTCGACCGCTCCCATTCACAACCGTTTGGTGCACCGCGAAGAAGGGTTGGAAATCTTCGCTTGTTCCGGCAGTCCCGTCGACTGTGTGAAATTGGCCTTCAATGTCTTGTTGCCCGAGCGCGGACGTACGCCCGACCTGGTGGTGACCGGCATCAACCACGGCGACAATTCGAGTGTCAACACCTTCTATTCCGGCACAATGGGTGCCGCGTCCGAAGGGGCCTTGCAAGGCATCCCCGCAGTGGGATTTTCGCTGTGTGACCATCGGCCCGAAGCCGATTTCTCCCCTTGTGTTCCCTACATTCGGGAGATCGTGATCAAACTCTTGTGCGACGGCCTGCCGCCTTTCTCGACGCTCAACGTCAACTTCCCTGCGCGCGAGTCTTTCAAGGGAGTTCGCGTTTGTCGGATGGCACGTTCGCGTTGGATCAACGAGATCGCCGAAAGTCGCCGTCCTCGAAGCGGCACACCTTATTATTGGTTGACCGGCGAACCGATGGAGCTGGAACCCGAAGCGGAAGACACCGACCGTTGGGCGCTGGCGCACGGCTATGTGGCCATCACCCCGCAGACGCTCGACAGCACCCACTACGAATTGCTCCACTCATTTCGCCTCTGATCCCCCACGGGGGCGACGGCTCCCTCCGCCTGCGTCTCCACTACCTCCTACCACTTACCGCTCATGCGCTATTTCTTCGTAGCCGGCGAAGCCTCCGGCGATTTGCACGCCTCCCATCTCATTCGTTCGCTCCGAGCGAACGATGCCGAAGCCGAGTTTCGCGGTTTCGGCGGCGACCTCATGCAAGCCGAGGGTATGCAATTGTTGCGCCACTACCGGGATTTGGCGTACATGGGCTTTGTGCAAGTGATGCTCCACCTTCGGACGATTCTGCGCGCCCTTCGCGACTGCGAAAACGCCATCGAATCTTGGCAACCCCATTGTGTGGTGTTGGTGGATTATCCCGGTTTCAATTTGAAAATCGCGGAATGGGTGAAATCGCATACCACCTGTCCCATTTTCTACTACATCGCGCCTAAAATCTGGGCGTGGAAAGAAGGCCGCATCCGGAGCATCCGCCGCAATGTCGACCACCTTCTGTCGATTCTTCCCTTCGAAGTCGACTATTTCTCGCGACGCCATCACTACCCTGTGGAGTATGTCGGCAATCCCTCCCACGATGAAGTGAGTGCTTTTCTCTCCACTTATGAAGAAACGCGCGAAGCCTTTTGCGTTCGTCACGGGTGGGACGATGATCGGGAACTGATCGCTGTGTTAGCCGGTTCACGCCGCGCAGAGATTGCCGACAATTTGCCGCGCATGCTCGAAGCCGTGCGTCGAGTGGCCGATCCCGCGCGTTATCGAGTTGTGTTGGCCGCTGCTCCCGGCATTTCCGACGAGGAATATGCGCGTTACGGCATCTCGCTCTCCGTTGCTTCGGCAGCGACATCAGACGATGCCGGAAAAACGGGCTCCGCTCTCACATCTTCCGCCACATCTTCGGGGCTGCTCCCCCTCTGCGCTGTCCGCGGCGAAACCTTTGCGCTCCTCACCCACGCTCGCGCTGCACTCGTCACGAGCGGCACTGCCACCCTCGAAACAGCCCTCTTCAATGTGCCCCAAGTGGTGTGCTATAATATGAAGGGCGGCATTTTGGTACGAAAATTGCGTCCCTACTTCCTGAAGTGTCCCTTCATCTCGCTCGTCAATCTCATCGCCGATATGGAAGTAGTGCCTGAACTCATCGCAGACGACACGCGCCCCGCAAACCTTGCGGCTCACTTCGCCCCCTTACTCGAAGACAGTCCCACGCGGCACGCACAGTTGTCGGGCTACGCCGAGATGCGCCACCGCCTAGGTCCCGTCGGCGCCCCCGATCGCGCCGCCCGCTTCATCCATTCGCGCTTGACCGACCCCTCTTCTAAGGAAAACTCTTAAGCCACGGTATAAACATGACCACCATCGCCTCTCAATTCGCCGAGCAGCTGCTCAGCGTCCAGTGCATCAAAGTCCAACCCACGCAACCCTTCACCTGGGCCAGCGGTTGGTTGTCTCCCTTCTATTGCGACAATCGCAAAACCCTCGCCTATCCGCAGGTACGCACCTTCGTCAAAGAGCAACTTGCCGCCCTCATTCGCCGTCAATTCCCCGAAGCCACTGCCATTGCCGGTGTAGCGACGGGCGCCATCGCCCAAGGTGCTTTGGTCGCCGACGAACTCGGACTTCCCATGTGCTACGTCCGTTCGAAAGCCAAGGATCACGGCATGGGCAATCTCATCGAAGGCACCCTTCCCGAGGGCGCACGCATCGTCGTTGTCGAAGACCTCATCTCCACCGGCGGTAGCAGTCTAAAAGCCGTTGAGGCCCTTCGTGCCGCCGGCTTCGAAATTCTCGGCATGGTGGCCAGCTTCACCTATGGTTTCCCCGTGGCTGCCGAAGCTTTCGCCGCTGCCGGCGTGACACTCACTACGCTCACCAACTACGAAGCAGTGGTCGAAACCGCTTGTCGCGTGGGCTACATCGACGAGAGCCAGCTCCCCCTGCTTGCTCGCTGGCGCGCTAACCCTTCGACGTGGACGCCCGAAGTCTAACCTCCATTTTTTTGCTACTCGATTCCTTCGAAATCCTTTCCCAACCGTATGACCAAATACGAATCGCAGATCTACACCCTCAACACCACGCAGGCCGAAGCCTATGCACGCATGGCCGACCTTCGTCGTTTTGAAGTGCTCAAACAGGCCTTCGCCGACCCCGAACGATTGCAGCAACTGCTCCAGCAGGTTCCCGCCGATCAGGTGAACAAAGACCAAATCACGCCCGAACGTCTCGAGGAGATGAGAGGCTATCTCGAACAGATGAGCTTCACCCAGGACAGTCTTTCGGCCGACACCAAAATGGGCCAAATCACCCTCGCCATCGTCGAGCGCGATGAACCCAAAATGGTGAAACTCGTCACGCAAGGTTCGCCTGTCAGTGCCACCGTTTGGGTTCAACTTCTGCCGCAAGGCAGCAGCCAGTGTGCAATGAAGGTCACAGTGGGAACCGAACTCAACTTCTTCATGCGCAAGATGGTGGAAAAGCACCTCAAGAAAGCGCCCGACGGCATCGCCACCTTCCTTTCGCAAGTGCTCGCCCATGTTTAGTCGGTGCAGCGGTGCATTCGCCTTGTCGCCGAGTCTCCGAGCGAGTCGGCAGGCATTGCGCGCGCTCCGGCATCGTTTGCCCGTCCTCCTCGCCGGTGTGCTCCTCGCCTGTCTGACGAACGGACTCCTCTCATCGTGCGGCGACGACACGCAGCGCCGTTTTTCGTCGTTCCCGGCCTTCCTTCGTCTCACCCCCGTCAGCGCAGCCCCGGCGTTGCGCAGTGCCGTGAGCAGCCCCGGGTCGTGGTGTCTTGTCACCTACGATGCGCATCGCTATCAACTCACGCCCCTTTCCGGAGGCGCCGCGACGAGTTTGCCGCGCACCGCACTCGAAGCCTACGGCCGGCCGCAGAGCATTGCGGGCTTCATCGTCGGCACCCCCTCGGTGCCCGCCTTCGACGGCACGTTTCCCGTCATGGCCTACGATGCCGTCTGCCCCGTTTGCTATAACAGCGACAACATCGAGCGCCGTCTCATCGCCGTCCCCGATCGGTTTGAGCACGTCAGCTGCGAGCGCTGTTCGCGTCTCTACGACCTGTCCAACGGAGGCATTCCCGTCAATGCACCCGCCGACGGACGTCGCAGCGCGCATCTCTTTCGCTATCGTGCGGCCTATACCCCGACCGCCGATGTCTTCGTCGTGCAAAACTAGCACTTGCAGTTTGGCCAATCGCGCTTTTCTCCTTATCTTTGCACGCGCACAACCGGCCCGGATGGTGGAATGGTAGACACGAGGGACTTAAAATCCCTTGGCCATTGCGGTCGTGCGGGTTCGAGTCCCGCTCCGGGCACACGCTCCCCGATGTATTCGCATCGGAGAGCGTGTTGTTTTTTTAGAGAACATCGTGCACATGCACACCGCTTTTGTGCAGAATCAGACCAAAAAATACAAAACCCTCGTTTCAGCTCCCCCGTTCGTTCCGAAGTTCGTAACTTTGTGCACAGCGCGAAGTGCCGTTTGTCGCTTCATCGCTCACAACCCCTTACCCGTAATTCCCCATGGTCAAAGAAACACCGCGTACTTCTTCTGTTTCGGCTCGCCCCCTCGGCGAGCGACTCAAAGCTTGGAGTGAACCCGCCCGTCATTTTTCTTGGTGGACGTCGTGGGTCTATATTTTGATCGGCGTCATCGTCATGTGCGCCGGCTTCGTCTTTTTCATCAATCCCTACAACATCGTGCCCGGCGGCGTCTACGGCGCAAGCATTGTGCTCCACAATATCTTCCCCTCCATCCAGGTCGGCACATTTGGCTATTTCTTTGACGTCCCCCTGCTTGTGCTCGCCTCCATTTTCCTCGGCGCGAAACTCGGCGCGCGCACCATTTTCGCCGCACTCATCGCCCCCGTCATCATGAATGGCCTCTCGCTTCTGGCCTATCCCGATGCCGCCTCCCTCCATTCCCTCGATCCCACGAAACTTTGCGGCGGCGTCATCAATATGACCGACCACCTCATGCTCACCTCCATCATCGGTGCCGCCATGATTGGCTTAGGTTGCGGTTTCGTCGTGCGTCAACAGGCCACCACCGGCGGAACGGACATTGTCGCCATGTTCCTGCAGAAATATGCGCACATTCGTTTCTCCAACGGCATCCTCATCTGCGATGGCGTCGTCGTCCTCTCCGGTTTGGTCGTGATCGGTTTCGGTTTGGGGGCCAAAGACGTTGCGGGCGGCGGCTCATGGTTACTCTCTTTCTATTCGCTCATCGCCATCTTCGTTTCCGCACGCACCATTGGCTACGTCATCAATGGCGCGCAGGACGACAAACTCGTGTTTGTCATTTCCGACCGCCCCAATGAAGAGCTGCGCAGCTTCATCCTCGACACCCTCGATCGCTCCGCCACGCGCATCAAGAGCAGCGGCCTCTATTCCAAGGACGACAAGGAAATGCTCTTCCTCGTGGTGTCTAACAAGGAAATCCCCGCCGTCAAACTCAAGGTGCAGGAAGTCGATCCCAAAGCCTTTGTGGTCGTCACCGACGCACACGCCACTTACGGCGAAGGCTGGCGCCCGCTTGCCACAGCCGGAGAACTGCAAGCCGAGTAAGTCGGTGGCGCACTGCGCCAGTGTTGGTGCAGCATCTTTGTAATATACCATACATCGCATTCAAACCATCCGCCCCACAGCCATTCGCGCGCGCTCGACAGCAAACGTCGGGGAGCGAAACGCAGACGCTCAGCACATTCCATTTCTCGCAGTTCGCTGTTCAAGAAACGCTGCACGTGCAAGGGCCAACGCCTAAAATAGAAATCGCCCCCATCGTTGTTCGCAACGATGGGGGCGATTTCTTTTGCCCTCACTTGAATCTTTTCAGCAAGAAGCGCGGTTGCGCACGGAGGAACACCCCGAAGGAGAACGCGTGTCGCAGCGCCGCAGGATCCGTCGAACCATCCTTGCGGTGCAGTCGTCCGGCATCTGTGAGGAAGCCGTTGGTCTTCGCGCCGAAAGCATAGTCGTGCCCGAACTTACGCACATATTCCACGCTCCAATAGGCCGTGTTCATGCGGGTGAAGCGAGCCCCGTCCACTTTGAGCGAGAGGGTGTTGAAAAACGGGCTGCCGTAGAGCGTCACAAAGTCCTTCGCCTGCCACCAGCCCACACGCACCCTCAGCGCATGCAGCAAGTCGAGTGCTGCCCCGGCCCAGAGTCCCGAACCGGTGTTGAACGGCCACAACTTTCCCGCTTGTTGGTAGGCACCGAGCGCGTGCAATTCCACTTCCGCCGCATTCAGCACACGGTGATTCCATGTTTTGCGCAGTTGCAGCCCGATGCTGCCGTTGCTGAGCGTTTGCACGCCCATGTCTGTGTCGTCTTGCTCCCCGCCGCGGTGCTGCACAGTCATTTGCAGGGGTACATCGAGCGACCAGCCGTAGCGCCGCGGGCGCAGTAGGTGCACCCGTTGTGTCATCCCGACCGTGAAAGCCTCTTGATGCTTGTCCATCTCGAAAATGAAGCTCTGCCAGTCGATCCACGCATCCATCTTCCACCGTTGCGTGCTGATCTGCGTTTGAAATCCCTTTTCGGGGTCGGTGGTCAGGAGGTTCTCAGGTTTGTAGAGCGGGAGGATCAGTTCGTGGCTCGCCCCCCCGTAGAGATCGCCGAGCACAAAAGTGGCCGCCCCCATGCGCACCACGGCTCTGAAGTAAGGCAGCACGTGCGCACCGCCTTGGTAGGCGCCTCCCTTCCACGTCACGATGTCGTGGAAGGCATAGTTGGGGTAGCGGTTGGTGCCGTCGTAGACGAGCGCCGAAGCACCCAGCTCGAAACGCAACTCAGCGCGTGGACTGTAGACCAAATGAGGGGTGAAGCGCACCCCGGGCAGTGTGTAGCCCTTCGTGATGTTGCCGTCGTATTCGTTGTCTTTGAAAAAAGCAAGTGCATCGGCATCGAGATAGAGGGTCTTCATCTCGATGGAATCCGAATCGTGTTGCGGCGACAGCTGACGAAAGAGGTCGACCTCGGAGGTTTGCGCTCCGGCCACCGTGGCCACGAACCAACACAGGAGAAACAGCCGGCGGAGGAGGGATGAGGGAACCTTGCCGGCGGTGGTCAAATCGTTCATGCGACAAAGTTACGTTTTTCTTAGTTCCGAACAAGC
>ERZ772974.340-NODE-340-length-36356-cov-4.750117_pt1 | contig 36356 bp, 38 predicted proteins | sample MGYA00580671_ERZ772974 | MGnify/ENA primary metagenome ERZ772974 (study PRJEB29015, sample SAMEA2738065) | human oral metagenome | biome: human oral; feature: human-associated habitat; material: saliva | place: China | collected 2218 ... | reverse complement strand
TGCAAAATAATAATATACAAATTAAAAAAGTTAAAAATTTTGAAAATATCCCAGGTTATGGAATAAAAGGAATTATAGAAAATTCAGCTATAATACTTGGAAATAGAAAAATATTATCTAAATATAATATTAGTATAGAAAATAATCATATAATAGATGAAGAAAGCCTATCTAACGATAATAATAGTATTATATATGTAATTAAAAATAATAATATAATTGGTCTTATTGGAGTAAATGATATCTTAAGAGATAATAGTAAAGATATTATATCAAGATTAAATAAAAACAATATACAGACTATAATGCTTACAGGTGATAATGATACCGTTGCAGAAAAAGTTCGGAAATACTTTAGGAATATCAAAAATAATTTCAAATGTACTTCCACAAGATAAAGCAAATATAATTAATAACTTAAAAGATGAAAAACAAATTGTTATGATGTGTGGTGATGGAATTAATGATAGTATCGCACTTATAAACTCAGATATTGGTGTAAGTGTTAAAAGTGGTACAGATATTGCTATAGATTCTGCAAATGTTATACTTTTAAACAATAATTTAGAAGGCATAATAAAACTTATACAAATAAGTAAATATACATTAACTACAATAAAAGAAAACCTATTCTGGGCATTTTTCTACAATGCTCTTATGATACCTCTTGCAATTGGTATATTTAAACCTTTTGGTATTTCTATAACTCCGATGTTTGCAAGTATTGCTATGGTATTTAGTAGTTTAACAGTTATATTAAATTCTTTAAGATTACAAAATAAAAAGATCCGAATATAATTTCGGATTTTTTTATTTTTTTCTCTTTTTCTTTTTTTATTTTATTTTATTTTTTCTTTCTCATTAATATTATATATTATTTTATATTTTCTATCATCATATATTTTTATCATTATGTTTTTCTTTCAACTTATTACTTTTAATTTTAATAAAAGAATTATTATATCTTTTAATTTATTATTTTTGATAAAATTATTACAATTCTTTTTAAAATAAAAAAAGACACATCTCATGATATGTCTGTCTCCATCTGGAGCCACTGATCAGAATCGAACTGATGACCTACTGATTACAAGTCAGTTGCTCTACCATCTGAGCTACAGTGGCAATGGTGACCCATACGGGATTCGAACCCATGTCTCCGCCGTGAAAGGGCGATGTCTTAACCCCTTGACCAATGGGCCAGCAACTCCTTTTGGAGCTGGTGAGCTATCCGCGACTCGAACGCGGGACACCTTGATTAAAAGTCAAGTGCTCTAACCTACTGAGCTAATAGCCCTTGCTGCTACTCATATATAATACAATATGAATAACTATTTGTCAATAAAATTTCAAATCTTTTTTTACTTTTTTATTATAATCTAAGCTAATAATTAAATGACCTTCTTTATTTCTATAATCTTTTCCATCAAAGTAAACATGATCATATAGAACAGAATAATCCCTCACTTCTTTAATAACAGTATTTCCTTTATTAATCATTCTTGCCGCAAACTGCGAATGATTAGCTCCATTACAAATCGCAATATCCATTGGATATACATAGTGATTCTCTATATTGTAACTGTAGCGATCCCCATCAAAAGGATTTTGATTATTTATTGTATCGAGATTACTTATTATTCTGTTCGAATTCCATGGATTTAACAAAATAGGCAACTCCTTCACCATTATTTCAATCGGCCCTTGCTCTCGAATTGTTTTGTTTTTATAATACTTCGCATCATCCGGATGTATGCTTCGGCAGATAATTTCATTAATAGTTAAATCTATTTCGTATACAATTTCGTTATAAATTTCTTCAATCAAAGAATTATCTTGTGCTTCATGATTAGTTTCAACTGCTTGAATAGCCTCATCAAAATTTAGATACTCAACCACAACCATCAACAGATTTTGAGCTGTTCTCACTCTGTCTTCATTTTTACTACAGCCTTCAACCATATTCATATAGTTTGTAAATTTATTTTTAGGCTAGAAAGGATCAAGCTCTAGCCTAAATTTATCTCGCAAGCTCGTCTAATAAGTCTTGCAAAGTAACGTTTTTTAGCTCATTTTCTAGGGCAGTTTGCGCCTTTAAAAAGTGCCCAGACAAAAGCTCTTCTATCCTACCGCCAACTGGGCAGGCTTTTGGTGAGTCAGAGTGAATTTTAAAAAGTTTTTCTTTCTCATTTACTGCGTTAAAAATTTCAAGTAAATTTATATCTTTTGGCTCTTTTGCAAGGCTCACTCCACCAACTCCAGCTGCGACATTTACGAGCCCTGCGGCCTTTAGAGTGCCAAGTAGGCGCCTAACGATAACTGGGTTTGTATTTATGCTACCAGCTATAAATTCGCTTGTAACCTTCTCGTTTTCAAAAAATTTAGCACATAAAAGCGCGTGTATCGCAGTTGAAAATTTAATGCCAACTTGCATGATCGTCCTTAAATTTTTCGTGATTATACTTAAATTTTCTGCCAAAGACAGCTAGCTAAATTTGACTTACGAGCCTTCGCCAGCTGTCAAATTTATAAACTCACGCTCTCTCGCCGACCGCGGTAAAGCGCTTTTGGATAAATTTCTTGTTTTTAGCTCGTCAATGATCGCAAGCGCAAGGTCTGCGTAGCTTATGTAGCTCTCATTTTTTGAGTTTAGTATGAGATCATCCCCGCCAAGCACGTATTTGCCAGTGCGAGCGCCGTTTGCGTCGTAGTCGCCTGCTGGACTTACGTATGTCCAAAGCACATTTGTGCTACCTTTTAGCTCAAAATATGACTCCGCCGTCGCCTTTGCCACGCCCATATATGCTGCTGGAAAGTCTAATGTATCCATGAGCATAGTGCCGTTGCTATCAACAAATAACGTGCCAGCGCTAAGAGCTACGATGAGCCTTGTGCTAGTGCCTTCTAGTAAATTTACTAGGTGGGCGGCCACTTTTTTATGAAGCGGAAAAGTCTCTTCGCTCCATGCTGCAAATGTGCTGATAACCGCGTCAAAGCCAGTTAAATCAGCCTTTGTAAGTTCAAAAATATCTTTATAAACAACCTTAACGCTTTCGTTTTTATACTCTTTGTTTCTAACGATCGCTGTGACGTCGTAACCTTGTTTTAGGGCCTCATTTACTAAATTTACGCCGCTTTTGCCGTTTGTGCCTAAGATTGCTATTTAAATTTTGCTTTTTAAATTTACAGCCAGCTTGGCTTTACGTCTTCAACTATCACGCCGTCAGTCATGGTGTATTGCTCTAGGCTACCGCGTTTTGTCTGGATGCAGATCATTTTGATACCGTTTTTGCCAGCCCTAAAGCACCTTTTGCCATCTGGATCTATGCGCACCGCGTCGCCTTTGCTTACTTTTATCACTTCGCCATCGATGAAGAGCTCGCCATCGCCATCAGTGATGATGTAAAGCTCCTCGTTTTGCTTGTGCGCATGGACAAATGGCACGCTCACATTTGCTGAAAGCTCGTTTATAGATACTTCACAGCCAGTTAAATTTAAAGCCTCTTTTAGCTCGACTCTTGGCGCATTTGCGATCTTTGCAACCTGATAATTTTTCATTTTGTCCTCCTTGTTTTTTGTTGTAATCTTTTTTCTTACAACCGATGAGCGAAGTATAGTGATTTTTTGTTGTAATGTCAAGAGTTACAACAAAAATTTATCAAAATTTGTAAATTTAGGCTAGAATTTACGAAAGATTTATGATAACTTGGAGTTAAAATTTGCAAAATAACGCCTTTAAAACGCTAAAGAGCATAGCGACCGAGCATAACAAAAAGCTCATTTTGACCTTTGCTTTTGTGTTAGCAGAGAATGGACTTTTTCTAGCATACCCGATATTTGCGGGCTTTGCGATAAACGCAATCATGCAAGGAAACACGTTAAATGCCCTCATTTACGCACTTTTTGTGCTCGTAGCGTGGCTTGTAGGAGCCATTAGGCGCCGCGTGGATACGCAAGTTTTTGCAAATATCTACGCAAAGCTTGCTGTAAATGTCATCATGAATGAAAAACAAAATGCCAAAGACGACTCCGCCATCATCGCCAGAGTAGCGCTCTCGCGAGAGTTTGTAAATTTCTTTGAGACGCATTTTCCTATGTTTTTTACATCGGTCATTTCGATCATTGGCTCAGCGTTTATGCTCATCTTTGTCGAGCCAAAGGTCGCTGTGGCGTGCTTTGCCGTGATGACCTTTTTTCTTATATTTTTACCAAGATATATCAAGAAAAACGACGACCTTTATCTTCGCTTAAATGACCGCCTAGAAAAAGAGGCAAAGGTGATAGGTGTTTTTAATAAAAGCACGCTAAATAGGCACTACGATGTCGTTTCTAAATTTCGTATAGCGATCTCAAACAGGGAGGCGATGAGCTATTTTATCATCGGCATTAGCGCTTCGCTGCTCTTTTTGGTGGCGATAATAGTGCTAAGCTCGCAGCAGACAAATGCCGGCCACATCTACTCTGTGATGACCTATATATGGAATTTCGTCATCAGCCTTGACGACTCGCCAAAGCTCATCGAGGAATTTTCAAATTTAAAAGATATCGGCAAGAGGATCGACGCCGAAAAGAAGGATAATGATGCACAACAAGAGCGTTCTTAGAAATTCGTTTTTTCTAATTTTCACGTTTATGATAGTTGAGGCCGTTTTTGGCTTCGTTTCAAACTCGCTTGCGCTTATTAGCGACGCATTTCACATGCTCTCAGACGCTGCGGCTCTCTTTTTGTCGCTGGTTGCTTTTAAGATCGCAGAAAAAAGGGCAAATTTACAAAAGACCTTTGGCTACAAAAGGGTCGAGATCATCGCCGCTTTCATAAATGCCATCGCTCTTATCGCGCTGGCTATCTTTGTCATAGTCGAAGCGATCATTAGGCTTTTTAACGAGCCAGAGATCAAAGCTGAAACGATGCTTTTTATAAGTATTTTGGGGCTTGTGGTAAATTTAGTCGTGGCTATTTATATGCATAAAAGTGCTGATACAAAAGAAAATTTAAACATGAAAGGTGCTTATTTGCACGTGCTTGGTGATACGCTTGGCTCGGTTGGTGCCATCGTGGCAGCGCTTCTTGTGATGAAATTTAACTTCACGCAGGCTGATAGCATCGCAAGTATCTTTGTCTCGCTACTCATCATAAAAAGTGGCGCTAGCTTGCTAAAAGATAGCTTTAATATCCTGATCGAAGCCGTGCCGCTTAAGCTTGATACGGATGAAATTTTAGGCGTCATAAAGGGCGTAGATGGCGTTAAAATCGTGCATGACCTGCATATCTGGGCGATAAATGCTGGCACAAATGCGCTCATAGCCCACGTGGTGGTGGATGATGCGTTAAGCGTGGCTGAAATTTCAAAGATGATAAAGCGCATCGAGCACGAGCTTTCTCACGTTGGCATCGGCCATGTCACACTTCAGTTTGAGAGTGAGAGCCTTGGACATAAAGACGATCTCATCTGCGAGCTAAAAAGCGTGCATAAGGACGAACATTTTGGGCATCATCACTAAAATTTGACGCAAAAGGCTTAAATTTAATGTTTCGCGTAAGAAATGAATATCTAGTAGTCGTGGCTATTGGTTTGCTTGGTATTTTTATGGATATGGCTCCTCTTATCGTAGTAAATTTTGCAGTAGCCTTGATCTGCGCTCTATTTTGTATGAAAAAGGGCTATATGTTTATTTTGTTGCTGGCGTTAAATTTTGCTCTGTATTTTAATGCGATAGATGCTCCGTTTGAACAACCAGAGCTTTGGACTTATCACGTGCCAGCACTGGCAAATGCAACATACGGGCTTAGTGCTTTAGTTTATGCTTCAGCTTTTTTAGCTTTTTTGCCACTTCTTGCTTATCTTTATTTTTTATATTCACTTTGCGTTGTACTCTGTGCTTTGCGTGAAAGTTTAAGAGCTAAATTTGAGCTTTAAATTTAAGCCTTGCTAGCCTAGCAAACTCATTTTTACTCAACTTTAACGATTTTTTTTATAAAATCGCCTAAAATTTAACTAGGGATTTCATGAAAAACATTAGAAACTTTAGCATCATCGCTCACATCGACCACGGCAAAAGCACGCTTGCTGATCGCCTCATTCAGGAGTGTGGCGCTGTAAGCGACCGTGAGATGAGCTCACAGATCATGGACACCATGGACATCGAAAAAGAGCGTGGCATCACGATCAAAGCCCAGTCTGTCCGCCTAAACTACGCACTAAATGGGCAAAATTTTGTTCTAAATTTGATAGACACCCCAGGACACGTCGATTTTAGCTATGAGGTGAGCCGTAGCCTAGCTAGTTGCGAGGGCGCGCTGCTTGTCGTGGACGCTAGTCAGGGCGTGGAGGCGCAAACCATCGCAAACGTCTACATCGCACTTGAAAATAACCTTGAGATCATACCAGTCATCAACAAGATCGACCTGCCAGCGGCTGACTCTGCTAGGGTAAAAGACGAGATCGAGCATATCATCGGGCTTGACTGCTCAGGAGCGATCGAAGTGAGCGCAAAAACAGGCGTTGGCATAAAAGAGCTGCTTGAAGCGATCATCACGAGAATTCCTGCGCCAAATGGTGACGTAAGCAAGCCTACAAAGGCGCTAATCTATGATAGTTGGTTTGACAACTACCTTGGCGCGCTTGCTCTTGTGCGTGTTTATGATGGTGAAATTTCAAAAAATGACGAAATTTTGGTCATGGGCACGGGCAAAAAACATATCGTGCTAGACCTCATGTATCCAAACCCTATCGCTCCTATCAAGACAAAAAGCCTTGCAGCTGGCGAGGTCGGCATCGTTGTTTTGGGGCTTAAAAACGTTAGTGACGTGCAGGTTGGCGATACGGTGACGCAGTCAAAAAATCCTCTAAAAGAGCCAGTTGGCGGCTTTGAGAGGGCTAAGCCATTTGTATTTGCGGGACTTTATCCAATAGAAACTGATAAATTTGAAGATCTGCGTGACGCGCTAGATAAGCTAAAGCTAAATGATAGCTCCATTAGCTACGAGCCAGAGACCTCGGTCGCACTTGGATTTGGCTTTAGGGTTGGCTTTTTAGGTCTTCTTCACATGGAGGTCGTCAAAGAGAGGCTGGAGCGCGAATTTGACCTTGATCTCATCGCCACAGCGCCGACTGTGACTTATGAAGTCATCCAAACTGATGGGCTAAATTTAAAGATCCAAAACCCAAGCCAGCTGCCACCAGTCAATAAAATAGACTCTATCCTTGAGCCATACGTGAAAGCGACTATCATCACGCCAAGCGAGTTTTTGGGCAACATCATCACGCTTTTAAACAATCGCCGCGGAATACAAACAAAGATGGACTACATCACGACTGACCGCGTTTTACTCGAGTATGACATACCGATGAATGAGATCGTGATGGACTTTTACGACAAGCTAAAGTCAAGCACCAAAGGCTACGCGAGCTTTGACTACGAGCCAAGCGACTACCGCGTGGGCGATCTAGTAAAGCTTGACGTCAAAGTGGCCGGCGAGACGGTCGATGCACTCTCTATCATCGTGCCTGAGAGTAAAGCACAAACAAAAGGTAGAGACTTCGTAAAGGCGATGAAAGAGATCGTGCCGCGTCAGCTCTTTGAGGTGGCGATACAAGCTAGCATCGGCAATAAAATAATCGCCCGAGAAACCGTAAAATCAATGGGCAAAAACGTCACAGCCAAGTGCTACGGCGGCGATATCACTCGTAAGAGGAAGTTGCTAGAAAAGCAAAAAGAGGGTAAGAAGAGGATGAAGGCGATTGGTAAGGTGAATTTGCCGCAGGAGGCGTTTTTATCCGTCCTAAAAATAGACTAACGGCTTATCTTTTGTGTCCTTTTGAAAGAGTTAGTGAAATTTTGGCTTGATGAACTACGTGTTCTATCCGCACCAAAATTTCACGTCACAGCTTTCAAAATCATCACAAAATATCTCGCCTTGTTATGAGGTGGCGATACGTCCGCAGCAGGGATCTTATTTTGGCAAATAGGTCTTTGATTAAAATTTAAGTGCTAAATTTACAAAAAGGAGTGCTATGCCGTTTGTGAAAATTTGCGTGACAAAAGAGGGTGATAGCCCAAGTGTGGAGCAAAAAGAGAAGATGATAAGCGGAGTTACAAAGCTAATAAGCGAAATTTTAGGTAGAAGCGCTCAAAATACCGTTGTCATTATCGATGAGATCGATACGAACAACTACGGCATCGCAGGCGAGAGCGTGAAAAATCTACGCAAAAAACAAAAAGAGCAAAAGGAAGTGAAATGCTGAGAGTGACATTATTAGCAATTTTTGCAGCCGTCTTTCTAACTGGCTGCGTGGCAAAAGCTAGCCTTTGTCTATCGTGCGAGGGCATAGATGGCGTGCAAAGTGCAAGCATAAGTAGCGAAGATAAGACCTGTTTTGAAGAGGTTATGAGGATCCCAGCTGACTGCAGCGCTTGCAGGGGCAGGGGCGATGGCGTCTTTATAAATGGCGTCAAGTATAGAAGCGACGTGGCGATAAACTGCTGCTTAGAAAAAAATATGATCGACATAAATGTCGGGCTAAAGAAGGTCTATTTTCATAGGATCGTGGATGCTAGAAGCAGCGCAAGGTCGATTTACTATACAAGAGAAGATGGTAGCGGCGTAGTCTTTAACTCAAATCCACGCCTTGAAGTGCTCTTTTATATGTTTTTAAAACGTGAGCTAAATTCGCGTGGCATCGTGGTCGTGGATACGCAAACATCGCCTTATACATATAGGCTTGATTTTAGATTTGACGAGCTTAGAGGCACTTACTCTAGAAGCTCTGAAATTTTAAACGGACATCTATACGGCGAGCTTGTGCTTTCAGATATAAATTTCAAAAAACGAATTCCTATCTCAACTAGACACCACGTGGAGGAGCTTGAGGCGTCAAAAAGCGGTCAGTTTGACTTCTTTATCGCGCTTTTAGTCAAGCAAGCTGCCATAAAAGTGGCTGATGAGATCACTAAACTTTGAAAGGAAAAATTATGAGTAAATTTAAATTTCTAGCTATCTTTGGACTTTTTGTCCTATTTTTGAGCGGTTGCGCGCCTACTCAGACGGTGCTTGCGTTTGATCCTTATAAGGCTATCGTTTCAAATCAACAAAGCAGTGGTTTTGAGGTCTATATAAGTGCAGTGCATGACAGTCGCAAAAACAAAAGCACTATAGCAACTATAACAGATGGCAAGGGCACTGTGGATGAATACGTAGTGCTTCAAAATGACCTTGCGACCTACTTTGGCGATTCTCTTAAAAAAGAGCTTATAGCTCATGGCGCAAATGTAAATGGTATGGGTGGCGTCGTGGTTGAAGTTTTCATAAATGAATTTGAAGCAAATATGAGCGGATATAACAGCGACAACACAAAGGGCAAGATAAAGATCACTCTTAAAATCCAAAAAGGCGATCAAAGCATCATCAAAAATATCTCAAACAATCAAACCAAATTTGAGCTAGTTCGCACTGGCGGAGCATTTAAGCCATTCTTAACAGACATCATCAACGACGCCGTTAAGCGCTCTGCGATCGCTATCTTAAATAGCTGATGTTTTGTGCGTTTTGCAAGAGCTTTACGCTAAAGACATTTTGTAAAACCTGCTCGCAAATTTTAAGCGAGCCAAGCCCTGTAGTAAGAGAGCTAGAGGGCTTTAAAATTTATAGCTTCTATGGCTACTCTGAGATCAAAGAGCTTATACACTCAAAGCACCAAATGCACGGACTTTTTATCTATAAAAATTTAGCTAAATTTGCATTTAAGAAATTTGCTAAAAGCTTTAGCTTCCCAGAGCAAATTTACGCCCTGCCGATAGATGATAGAGTGCATCATGGCTACTCGCACACGGCTATTTTGGCAAATGAACTTCGTGCAAAAAACCTTAAACCAGTTTTTCACGCCCTGCATGCGACAAGCAGTGTCAGCTACAGCGGCAAGGATCTTAAATTTAGACAAAACAATCCAAGAAATTTTAAAATTTTAAAAAAGATCACGGCGCCAGTTATCTTAGTTGATGACATTGTAACCACTGGCACAACGATACTAGAAGCTAGAGATACGCTTCAAAAAGCAGGAACTAGAGTACTTTTTGCACTTGTTTTAGCAGATGCTAAAAACTAGGTTTTATGTTTATTTTTTATGTAATTTAAAAAGATGAAAAAGTAAAGCAATGTCTTATTTTCAGGTTATTTTTTTGACAATGCCTTTTTTTAAGCTATTTTTAAAGAAATGCTAATTATAATACGACTTCTCTTAAGTGTTCCGGATTAGCTCAGCGGTAGAGTAGGTGACTGTTAATCACTTGGTCGCTGGTTCGAACCCAGCATCCGGAGCCATTCTTCTTTAAAAATCCTTTTAAAAACCAGATTTTAACGATGTTTCAAGAACTTTAAGTTTTCTTATTTTTTGCATTTTTTCCCTTTATTTCCTCTTAGTTTTATTGCTATTTCAAAGTATATTGTTTTGTTTTGCTGTCAAAACATGATTATATATTCGGCTTTTGGCGAAGTTAAAATAATTTTCTTCATTCATCCTAGCTTCATTTTAGGCTTTTATAATGCGCTTATCCAAACGAAAGTTGGAAATCATAAATAAAAGGATCAAAAATGAAAAAGGTATTAGGTACGGCACTTTTAGCAGTAGTTTTAGGAGCAACAAGTTTGCAAGCAGCCATCACATCAAAAGAGGCTTTAAGCATAGCTGAGAAAAACTTCCCAGGCTCAAGCGTCAAAGATATCGAGATGAACGTCAAAAAGGGCGTGACTTTTTACAAGATAGAGTCTTTTAAAGACGGTGTCAAACAAGAGATCAAGATCGATGCTAACAGCGGTCAGATCGTTAAAGTAGAGAATAAAAATAAAAAACATATCTTGCCAATCGAAGCGGTAGATTTTTCGAAATTTGCTCTTAGTATCGACGAGGCTGTGGCTAAAGCTCAAGCGCTTGAGGCTGGCTGGAGTCTTGATGAGGCAGAGCTTGATAATAAAAATGGTGCTTGGATATACAAAGTAGAGCTTAAGCGCGACAGGAGCGAGAAAAAAGTGATCATAAACGCTCAAAATGGTGAGATAATCGGCAACTACACAAAGTGATCTAGCGCCCTTTTTGGGCGTTAAATTTTGTAAAGGTGAAAAAAGATGAGTGAAAATTTAGAGCAAAATTTAAACGATAAAGTTGGCAAACAGGGTTTAGAGAGAAATTTGAATAAAAATTTAAGCGAAAACGAGAGAGAAAATATAAGTAAAAATGCCGAAGCTTGTGCTAATAAAAATAGTTGCAAAAATTTAGGAGAGAGCGAGCAAAGCCCTGAAAATTTAGATAAAAATTCAAGCGAGGCAAACAGTAGCGCAAAAATTTTAAGCCAAGCAGCTCCAAAATGCAAAGCTCAAAATTTCTTTAAAAATGCGCTTGAGCTTTCGCTTCAAGGTGCAGCGGATTTGCTCATCTACGCTGGTAAGGCTGGAGTGTGGCTATCAAACGCTTCAAACTACCTAAAAGACGAGGTGCAAAGGGCGGAGTTATCAAAGATAAATGAAGAGCAGGCCAAATTTGAAAGAGTGGCTTGCATCTTGCCAGAAAAAGTCAAAGAGATCGTCATAGAGCGCTTAAAAACAAAGCCAGAAGAGGTGGAATTTGAGCCGATTTATCTAGCGAAAAAACAAAGCTTTGGCACGCTTGGAGCGGAGTATTTTTATGATGCAAGGGCTAAATTTAATGGCTTTTTATATGATTTGAAGATAGGCGCAGCAAATGGCGAAATTTTAAATCTAAAAATAAAAAGCCAAATTTGATAAAATAGCTGGCAAAACCAAGTGAGGCAGGTAAGGCAGGGATGAAAATTTTAGTCGTCGAGGACGAAATAGACCTAAATAGCGTCATCACAAGGCACCTAAAGAAAAATGGATATAGCGTCGATAGCGCGTTTAACGGCGAGGAGGCGATGGACTTTACCGCCGTCGCGCACTACGATCTTATCGTGCTTGATCTTATGATGCCAGTGATGGACGGACTTACATTTTTGCAAAGATCGCGCGCCGCAAAGCTAGTGACCCCTGTGCTGATACTAACAGCCAAAGACGATGTGGATGACGTTGTAAAGGAGCTTGACGCGGGCGCGGATGACTACTTGGTCAAGCCATTTGACTTTAAGGAGCTGCTAGCTAGGGTGCGCACGCTCATTCGCCGAAACAGCGGCAACGTGGCTAGTGAAATTTGCGCAGGCGAGCTAAAGATCGACCTTTCTAAAAAGTCAGTCGAATTTAGCGGCGAGCAGATCGAGCTAACTGGCAAAGAGTATGAAATTTTAGAGTTTTTGATGCTAAATAAGGGCAGAATTTTAACTCGCGACCAGATCAAAGAGCACGTCTGGGACTTTGACTACACGGGCGGCTCAAACGTCATCGACGTGCTTATAAAAAACATAAGAAAAAAGCTTGGCGAGTGCGAGGTGATCCAGACTAAAAGAGGGCTTGGCTATGTTGTTAAGGATTAAACAAACGCTTGCAAACATCCCGATAACGGCGCGCGTAACGCTTTGGTACTCGTTTTTTATCATCGTTATCGTGGCGGCTCTCATTGCTATCTCGGCGGTCGTGGCGGATGAGGTTTTTGAGGATGTGAGCCAAAAAAAGCTAGCCAAATCAGTCACCAAAATAGCCAATGATATGGATGAGTTTGAGCCATACGATGATGGGATATTTTTTATAAAATATAACGCAAAAGGCGATGTGATCGGTGGTCTAGCGCCAAAACACTTTCAAATTTCACTTAAAATGAATAGCGGTGCAGTGCGTCTTTTTGAAAACGGCGAAAACCGCTTTTACTACTACGATATCGCAGCTAGAGGCAAAGGGGTCTGGGTCAGAGGCGTGATAAATGAGGAGAGATTTTTTAAAAAAGAGGGGCTATTCTTACTGGTTCTTGGCGTTTTTGTGCCAGTTTTGTTTATTTTTGTGCTTTACGGTGGCTATAAAACGATAAAAAACGCGATGAAGCCAGTCGCTGCGATGTCAAAAACTGCGCTTGAGATAGGCAGTAGCCGGGACTTTTCAAAGCGCATAGACCTGCCTGCTGGCAAAGACGAGCTGCACGCGCTTGCAAGTGTTTTTAACCAGATGCTCGACTCCCTTGAAAAGGTCTATCAAAGCGAGAAACAGCTTACCTCAGACGTCTCGCACGAGCTACGAACGCCACTATCTGTCATTATGGCTGAGAGCGACTATGCTGCGAGCTATGCGCAAAATTTAGGCGAGGCCAAGGAGTCGCTGGAGGTCATCTCTAGGCAGTCAAGAAAGATAACCTCGCTGATAGATCAAATTTTAGAGCTTTCAAGGCTGGAAGCTGGCAGAAATTTGGAGCTAAAAGATATAAATTTAAGCGCTATCTTGCAAAATTTAGCCAGCGACTATGAAAAGCTAGCAAGCGCAAAGGGGCTAAAATTTAGCTGCGTGGTAACGCCAAATGTCCAAATACTTGGCAATGAGCTGATGATATCAAGGCTGGTGGATAACTTTTTAAGCAATGCACTAAAATTTGCAGAAGCTAAGATCGAGCTAAATTTAACCCTCACAAAAACGCATGCACTTTTGTCTGTAAAAGACGATGGCTTAGGCATCTCTAAAAAAGATAGCGAGCTAATCTGGAATAAATTTTATCAAGTTGAAAGCTCAAGAAACAAAAGCCAAAACAGAGGCAGTGGTCTTGGCCTTGCCATCGCTGCAAATATCGCTAAAATTCATGGCGCAAAGCTAGGTGTAAAAAGCGAAGCAGGAGCTGGAAGCGAATTTTGGGCAGAATTTGAGCTTGTAAATTTAAAGCAAGTGTAAATTTAAGCAGTTTGCTAGATAAAATTTACGCAAGAGTAAAACAAATATAAGGGCGAATTTAAATTTCATACAAAACTATCAAGGCTATAAGATAGATGAATATTGAGCAAAGTATTAAGATGTCTGATTTAAAGCCAATTTAAAGAGTTTAAAAAGAGTTTATAAAAGATGTTTTGCAAAGTAATTTAAAGAAATTTTCGCCACCTTGCTTTAGAGCAAAACTCACTTTAATTACGAATTAACCGTACTTTTCTATGTCTTTTTATAACTTTACTATCTAACATAACTTTACAAAATTTAGCCATGAGCTACAAGGCACGCATGCCGTAAGCCACGAACCACGCGAACCTAAGACCAAAAACCAAAAAGACACTAAAATTAGTGTCTTTTATCGCTATCTTTCGCCAAGCTTTCCGCATGCGTCAGCGCGGCATCTACTGCAGTGCGTCATTTGATTTATATCACTGCCTATTGATCTTCGTATGCGGTGGATCTCATCAGTTGAAGGGGACTTTAAATTTTCAAAAGGTGTGTCATGCACTGGTATCATCGCCATGCAGTTCATTATGTCAGCTCCCCACTGCTTTGCCTTTGCCGAGATGCTTTGGACGTGGTCCATATTGACCTCAGGGATGACTACGGTGTTTATCTTTACTAGCATGCCAGCCTCTTTTAGCTTGCGGATGCCCTCGTCCTGGCGTGCTAGCAGTATCCTAGCAGCCTCCTCGCCGTAGTAGTTTTTATCCTCATACCTCACCCACGAATAGACCTTCGAGCCAACATCTGGCGTCACGGCATTAACAGTCACTGTCACGTGGCTCACGCCAAGGCGCACGATCTCATCAACGTGCTCAGGCAGCGCTAAGCCATTAGTTGAGAGGCAAAGCAGGGCGTTTGGGAAGTGGGACTTGCACTTTTCAAAGGTTGCTAGCGTCTTGTCAGCATCGCACATCGGATCGCCAGGTCCAGCGATGCCGATGACTGAGATGTCTTGTCTAAATTTAAAGAGCTTTTCTAAAAATTTCACCGATTCATCTGGTGTTTGCACCTTTGCCGTTACGCCAGGGCGATTTTCATTAGCGCAGTCATATATGCGGTTGCAGAAGTTGCACTGGATGTTGCAGTGAGGGGCAACTGGCAGATGCACGCGTCCGTAGCTAGCGGAGGCCTTTTTGTTAAAGCATGGGTGGTTGTCTAGATCAGCTTTAGTGCGAAAGATCATTAGCTCTTTTTCCTTCCAAATTTAATGGCATTTGCATGGCAGACATTTAGGCAGTCTCCGCAGTTTGTGCAGTTTATCTCATCAGGTCTTGTCCCCATTTCGCACTTACGCAAGCATGCGTCGCAGTCGTCACAGGCGCTTGTTTTATAGACGCGAAAGATCGAAAATTTACGCAAAATTTCAAGCACGCCACCTGATGGACAGACAAAACGGCACCAAAGGTTAGCTATGATTAGCGAGGCTAGCATGACTGAGATGATGACTGCTGTGCGAGTGACCCACTCCCATTCACCAAAGCGAAGTGACAAAGTAACGGCAGTTAGGTACTCATCGCTCGTTCTTATAGGTATCATCATGCGAGGATTGCCCCAGACGAAATAGACCCAAAGGCTGATTGCTATGGCAATTAGCATGCCTATTTGAGCGATTATTAGCTTTTTGCTGCGGATTTTTAGCTTGAAAAAGGCAAATTTACCAAGCATTTGATTGACAAAGCCAGCTGGACAGACCCAGCCACAAAATGCCCTACCAAAGAGGATGACAAGCGCTGGGATAAATAGCCAAAATCCAAAAAACAGCGACGTGATCCGCCCCCAACAGGTGATGATAGGGCAGTTTTGGCAATTTACAAAAGGCACCACAAAAGGACATCTAAAAATGCCGTAATACGTCCATTGACCTATGCCTGCTATGAAGATGATCTGCACTAGGCGTCTTATCTTTGTTGTGGGAGAGCTTTTGCTTTTCTTTTTTAAATTTACATTGCTGCATGCACTGCTATTAGAGCATGCGCTATTACAGCTACTACACATCTTTTACACCAAACCTTTCTATAAGCTCTAGCCCACGTGCTGAATAAATGGAGGTAAAGCCATGCTTTTCAAAAATTTCTTGCCCCTCGGTGCCGCAAACAAAGTCTGCAAAGTCATTTGCGAGCCTTTCATCTTTTACATATTTCATTATATTTAGCGTAAAAGTGAGCGGTCCAGGCAGGATGAGCTTTTCATCGATGGGCATGTACTCGATCTTATCTTTGAACCTATCATGCGTTGTTAGGCGCTTTTAGATGATCGAAGCATCGCCCTTGCCATAAACTAGATCGCACATCATATTTATGACGCATGATCCGTTTGCGACCATATTTTTCATCACCGCATCAGTGAGGTTTGAGTTTTTTAAGATTCCTTTGGCTGGGCCACTGCCAGGGGGCGATGATCTAAGAGGCAGCATCACTCTAACTCCTGGCTCTGCAAGGTCTTTTAAGTCGCGAATGCCTGCTGGATTGCCTTTTGGCACGACTAGGACGTAGTCGGTAAAGCATAGCGGTCTAAAGTGGAGGCTAAGACCAGCTTTGCGAAGTTTTTTAGAAAGCTCTAACACCCTTGCTCCAAAGAGCTCGGTCGTGCTTTGAAGTGCTAAAAGCGACTTGCCAAGAGCACCTGTAAAAGCGCCAGTGTATTGGATATTATGCCCTGTTCTTGACTCGTAAATGGCATTTAGCTCATTAAATGCTTCAGATAGGCCACCACACGATCAAACCTGAAGTGAGTCAGACTTAAATGGCGTAAAGCCAGCCAGCATCGTTTGTGGCGTGGCAGCAGCAGCTGTGGCTAAAGCACCTTTTAAAAAGCCACGGCGTGATATACCGGTTTGTTTTAATTCCACGAAATCTCCTTTTGGGATTTAAGAAATGTAAATTTGATATTTTCGGCACGCGAAACTTGTGAAAATTGACTTTTGAAATTTGCAAAATGGTAGTTGAAGGTAAATTTATGCAAATGTAAATTGCGACCGCAACATAAATTTGAGTGATTATAGCCAAATGCTAGCTTAAAAATCGAGATAAATTTAAAAAACGCAGGGGTAAATTTGCTAAAGTAAATTTATCGTTTAAAAAATAATTAAGATTTTAGTTGTCAAAAGGTTTAAAAAGGTATATAATGCCTTTTGCGATTTAAATGGAATTTATCTTAAAAATGGAGGTTTATCTTGAAAGATAATCTTAGCATTTCTCTTGTTTTATCTAGCATTTTATGTAGCTGCTTAGACGCTCAGGTCATGGATATAGGGACGAATTTTTATAGAGATTACCTTGATCTTGCACAAAACAAAGGCATCTTTAAAGCCACGGATGCACCACTAGAATTTACGCAAAGAAACGGCGCTAAATTTACGTTTAATAAGATCCCAAGCAACAACGCAAGAAATAATAAAGGCAACTTCACCTCCCTTGGGCGAAATTTTGTAGTGACGGCAAATCACACACTTCTTGCCTCAGCTGCTACAAATTTTAATGAAAATAGAGGCTGGTTTGGCAATACGCTTTATGAATACGCGACAAATTCTACGCAAAAACTTTATGGCGCAGACACAACGTATTTGCGAACCTCAAAATACATAGTCGAAGGGCAGATCGACCCTTTGGATGTGCCAAATTTGGAGATCTCTAGCCAAGATCAAGCAAAAGATGAGGCTAATGCAAAAAAGATAGAAGATCATTTTAGGGATATAAAAAATAGCGGTGGAGCTAGCGGCGAGAATATCCTTGCATACGAGGCTGGCACAGGGTCGCTTGCTCTTGAAAAGCCTAAAAGTGATACAGATGGTTTTGCTGAGGTGATGAGTGCTACTGAGTTTGAGAACCAAAATATAGTAAATAATGCACTTGGCGCAAGCGTAAATGAGATAGGAGTAGCGTATTCGGCAGTTTATAAGAGCCATTACTCAAGTGTAAGCAAACCCGGGGTTTATCTATTTATGACTTCAAACAGGGGCTTTAGAAATAGACTTTTGCCAGGAGATAGTGGCTCTGGGTTTTTTGTCTATGACGCGGTAACTCAAAAATGGGTATTAGTAGGCGTTTTAACCGGAGTTGAGGATAATAAAAACTACGCATCTATCGTTACTGCAAGAGATTTTAACGACTATAAAAAAGGGTATGAAAATTTAGTAAGTGGCGTAAATGTCCTAGGCAGTGCGCTAGTGCAAAATAAAGATAATATATTTAGCAGCGCAAATGGCTCAAATATCACGCTAAACTCTAATCTAGACTTAGGACATGGCGGCATCGTCGTAAATAGTGGCGACTTTACTCTAAATAGCACAAATGGTAGCAAGATAGCGAAATTTGCAGGTTTTGACATAGCTCGGGGCGCTAGTTTAAATTTAAACGTCACTTTAGACACAAGCGTGCATAAGCTAGGCAAAGGCAGCTTGATAGTAAGCTCAAGTGGCAACAAACCACTAAGGCTAGGCGAGGGCGTGGTTGAGCTAAGAGCTTTAAATACCTTTGATAAAATTTATATAACAAGTGGCAGAGGGCTCTTAAGGCTTGGCGTGAATGAAAATTTAAATGATAAAATTTTCTTTGGCAATGGCGGCGGAGCGCTTGATATAAATGGCTTTGATCAGACTTTTGACAATATATCAGCCAACTCAAGCGATGCGAAGATAACAAATGCAAACTCGCAAAGGGCGATGCTTACTATAAACGGCGAAAGTGGCAAAGATACGATATTTCACGCAAGCATCGATAAAAATATAGAGCTAAGACATAGCGGGCAGGGCAAGGAGCTTGTTTTTGACGGAGGATTTGACATTGATGGTGCTTTGAGCCTAGAAAACGCCAAAGTTACGCTCCAAGGACATCCAAAGACGCACGCCATTGGCGATGCTAGCGTTTTAACTCCCCTAGCAAAGAGCAAGATAGCCACAGCTGGTCTAAGCGAGCTAGCCTATATGGATCTAACTCGCCCATCCACACTCTCTCAGCCTGACTGGGACGAGAGAAAATTTAGTGCAAAAGATGGAATAAATCTTAAATCATCAGAGCTTACCATAGGCAAAGATGCTAAGCTAAATGGCGACATCACGGCCAAAAACTCGGTCATAAATTTAAGTGGCGAGCTAACTCACTATATCGATAAATTTGATGGCTCAAATACCTATGATGACGGCTTAAAATACCGCCAGGATATTGAGAGTGGAAAATTGCTCGTTAAAGACATTAAATTTGACAATAAAATCGTCATGGATAGCGATAGTCTGCTAAGAGTAGGAGGTGGCGCAACAAAGCTAAAAGAGCTAGTTATAAATGGCAAAGATACGCCTTTAGCTAAAGATGTGCTCTTAGGAGATGGTAAATTTGAGGTAGAAAATTTAGAGGTTAGTGGTGCGCAAAAGCTTGGCTTTGAGCCTGATAGCCTCATAAAAAAGAGCCTAAAGATAAAGAGCTTTGGCAGTGAAAATGAGCCGGTACTTGACTTTAAAAAGGTCCTAACTCTTGGCGCTGGGATGAAATTTGATGTTGATTTTACTGCAGCACTTAAAGGCGGCATGGCGCTTGATAAAACATATACTTTAGTAAGCGCGCAAAATATTATAAATGAGGGCGCTATCTTTAACAACGAGCAAAAACTTGGGGATTTGTTTATGACCTACGCCATAAGTGACGGCAAGATCGTGATGAAGCTAAGCGACAAAAAGGGAGAAAATCCAGCCGTTTCGTCCAATGTAGTGCAAGAGAGGGTTTCTAAATTTAGCCAAAGGGAAAATAAAATCCTAAGCATGCTAAAAGGCACGCCTGAATTTGTGCAAGCAATCTCAAACGGTGATGACGAGGCGCTAAGAAAACTAGCGCAAAAAGCAGATAAAGATATGAAAGAAATTTCTACCTCGTCGCTAAAAATGAGTATGAAAGCCTTGCAAAACAGCAATGAGCTGATGAACTCTAGGCTATTTCAGGTCACGCAGCTAAGGGCAAAGGCTGATATCTCGCAGTTTAAGCTAGCTGGGCTCGAAAGTGACATCATGCCAAGCGCGAAGATGGCTTACGAAGCAGCAGAAGCTAGCAGGGAGAGAAACAACTTCTGGGCAAATGTAAATGGTGCTTATTTTAAGGATAGACAAAGCGATGGCGACCTTAAATTTTATGGTACAAATATCGGCTATGACAGAGGTTATGACGAGTTTATCTTAGGTGTAAGCGCTGGAGTAAGCAAGGCTAAATTTAGCTCAGACATATTAAAAGACGATGCTAAAATTTATAGTTTTGGTGCGTATGGGCTTTTTGAAAGGGGAGCTCATGAGATACAAAGCAATCTAAATTTTGCCTTTATAAACTCAAAACGCAGCCTAGATGAGGCGCAAAAAGCTAGTGTAAAAGGCAGAGGCGTCCTCTCAAGCAACTACTATAAATATAAAATTTCACTCTCTAAAAGTGGCGAGTATGAGCAAAGCATAAAGCCTCTACTAGCACTAGAGCTTGGCGCTAACGGCATTGATGGATTTAAAAATGACCGATATGATCAAAAGAGCATAAATGACTTTAATGTGGCTGTGGCAGCAGGAGTAGAATATACTTTAAACAGCGATAAAAACGCATTTAGCGTGCAATTTTTAGTAAAACAAAGTGTATATAACTCAGAAGATAAGTCTTATGTTTCGCTTAATAATTCAAATGAGTATGTTGATTACAAACTTGATAATAACAAGTTAAGCTATAAGCTTACTTTAAACTCAGACACCAAGCTTAGCGAAAATTTAGTTCTCTCTTCTCAGCTAAGCGGCATGCTTGATAATGATAAAAACTACGGCATAAGTGGTGGTTTGAAGATCGAGTATAAATTTTAAATTTATGTCAAAGTGGATTTAAATTTCACTTTGGCGTTGGTAAAAACAGTTAAATTTAACTAAGCTTGAGATCTAATAAAAAATGGTGAAATTTAAACTTGAAAGTAGGTGGTGGGTTCACCAGGACTCGAACCTGGGACCATCCGGTTATGAGCCGGATGCTCTAACCAACTGAGCTATGAACCCACAGTTGAAAGAAAATCGTATTATACAAGAAAAAGCTTATCTAAATATAAAAATAGCCTTTTTAATATGACGTATAAAAACGAACAAATTTAAAAAGAAAAAGCCCTAAAATAGGGCTTATAAATTATTTATAATTTTTTATCGCAGCGTCTAAAATCTCTTTTGCAGCGTTTGCGTCTTTAAATTCTTTCACCTTTACCCATTTGTTTGGCTCAAGAATTTTATAAGTTTCAAAGAAATTTTTGATCTTATTTAGTGTCGCAGTTGGCAAGTCTTCGTAGCTTTTTATCGCTTCATATCTTGGATCGATCTTTGTAACTGGCACAGCCAAAAGCTTCTCATCCATGCCTGCTTCATCCTCCATCACCAAAACGCCTATTAAACGGCAAGGGATGACGCTACCAGCTTGGAGTGGATACTCGTTTAGCACTAAAATATCAGCTGGATCGCCGTCAGCTGCAAGTGTGTTTGGCACAAAGCCGTAGTTTGCTGGGTAGAACATCGCTGAGTAAAGCACGCGATCAACTACGACTGCACCGCTATCTTTGTCGATCTCGTATTTGATATTTGAGCCATAAGGTATTTCGATTACGGCATTGATTTTGTCTGGGTTTGAGCCAAATTTGATCTTTGAAACGTCCATATATTCGTCCTTTGTGTTAGAAATTTTCGTGATTTTAGTATTTTTTGCATTAAATACTCGTAAATTTAACTACTTTACAACCTCTACGCTATCTACGTCGATCTTTGTTTTTGTAAGGTCTTTATCCACTTCGCCTCTTATTCTTAAAAGCGTGTCTTCGTTAGCTGTTACATTGCCCCATTTTTTGTTGTCGATCTCAACAACGATAGTGTCGCCATTTTTATCAACAAATTCATACTTATCTGATTTGATGTGTGACTTTATCTTGCCCTCAAGCACGACTTTTGCGTCATCATTTAGTTTGAAAGCCTCTTTTACGCTTATAACATTTTCGCTTTTGTGATTTGAGACAAAGCCTCCAGCCATTGCGATGCTAGCAGCCAGTGAAGCGATGAAGATTTTTTCATTTTTATCCTTTTTGGTTGGTTGTTAAATTTAAAGGATATTACATTTTTGGTGTTAATAAATGGTAAGTTTTAAAACCTTGCACCTTTTGATGCAAGGTCTGTGAATTATATGAGTTTAGCTAGTAAATTTTTGATGTCAGCTACGATCTCGTCGATGCCACGCTCGCCATTTACTACGTGAAGTAGCTCTTTTTCGCTGTAAAATTTGCGGATAGGTTTGATCGGATCAAGATAGACTTTCATGCGGTTGTTAAAGACTTCGTTGTTGTCGTCAGCGCCTCTTGCACGGCCAAGCACTCTAGCTCTTGCCACATCTTCGCTAACATCCACTTCTATGACACCTTTTAGAGAAATTTCATCTTGCTCGTTTAGGACCTTGTCAAGCTCGGTCATTTGCTCAACGCTTCTTGGGTAGCCGTCGATTATGATGTTTGATTTATTTGAGCTTTTGATGGCTGAGACGATCGCATTTACGACAACGTCAAGTGGGACCAAATTTCCTTTTGAGATAAAGCCGTCTATTAGTTTGCCAAGCTCGCTACCACTTGCGACTTCAGCTCTTAAAAGATCGCCAGTTGAAAAGTGTGCAAATTTCTCATCATTCTGTGCGATGATCGATGCGTCTGTTGTTTTGCCGCTGCCTGGAGCGCCGATGATTAAAAATAAATTTTTCATTCTTTCCCTTTTATTGCCTTTGTCTTTTGAGCGCTTTTTGCGGAGCTAGTAAAATTTAGCTTGATGAACTAAGTGTTCTATCTGCGCAAAATTTTACGTCGCAACCACAAAAATCATCTCAAACTACTTAGGCAAGTTTTGATTTAATTAGCCGCCAAGTTGGAGGCATCTTTTTATAAATTTAAATTATAGGATGGAATTTTGTCTAAGAAAAATATTTAAAGACAAAATTCCATCTCTTTTTAAAGGCAAATTTTAAGCCTTTTGCTCTTTTTCTCTTATCCTTAGTCCTAGCTCCCTAAGCTGTTCGTTGCTAGCGTAGCTTGGTGCCTTTGTGAGTGGGCACTGAGCGCGCTGTGTTTTAGGGAAGGCTATGACGTCGCGGATCGAGCTTGCTTTATTTACAAGCATATTTAGTCTGTCAAAGCCGATCGCGATACCACCATGTGGAGGCGCACCAAATGTCAAGGCATCAAGCAAGAAGCCAAATTTCTCACGCTGCTCGGCTTCATCTATGCCAAGAAGCTTAAAGACTTTTTGTTGGATGTCGTTTTTGTGAATTCTTATGCTTCCGCCGCCAAGCTCAAAGCCGTTTAGCACGACGTCGTGAGCGATAGAGAGGATATCTTCAAGATCAGGCTCGTCTATATTTTTTGGCATTGTAAATGGATGGTGCATCGCAGAGTAGCTGCCGTCGTCATTTTGCTCAAACATCGGGAAGTCAAGCACCCATAAAAACTCAAGTCTATCTTGATCGATGATGCCCATTTGCTCAGCTAGGAAAATTCTAAATCGTCCCATATAATCAAGCACGATTTTTTTCTTGCCAGCACCAAAGAATACGACGTCGCCAACCTTTAGCTCACATCTTGAGACGATCTCGTCAAGATCGCTTTGCTCGAAAAATTTGCAAAGCGGACCTTTTAAACCATCTTCTTTCATCTGGAAGTAGCCAAGGCCTTGCGCGCCAAATTTACGTACAAATTCTTCAAATCTATTCATCTCGCGCTTACTAAAGATGTTGTCGCCATTTGGCACTTTTAGCGCTTTTATGCGGTTTTTCTTCTTATCTTTTGCGATAGAGCTAAAAATTTCATTGCTTGAGCGCTCGAAAATATCGATCACATCGATCATTTTTAGGTCATATCTAAGGTCAGGCTTGTCTGAGCCGTAAGTCTCAGTCGCCTCTTTGTAGCTCATACGTCTAAATGGCGTTTTGATGTCGTATCCGCAGGCTTTAAAGATATCTTTTAGCATCGTTTCAGCCATATTTATGATATCTTCTTGCTCAACAAAGCTCATTTCGATATCTATTTGAGTAAATTCTGGTTGGCGATCAGCCCTTAAATCTTCATCACGGAAGCATTTTGCTATCTGAAAATACTTATCAAAGCCAGAACACATCAAAAGCTGCTTAAATAGCTGTGGGCTTTGTGGAAGCGCATAAAACTGACCTGGATATACGCGGCTTGGCACTAGGTAGTCTCTTGCACCTTCTGGAGTTGCGCGTGTTAAAACTGGAGTTTCAAACTCGATAAAGCCCATTTTATCTAGGCTGTTTCTAGCTGCGATCGCCGCACGAGAACGCATCTTAAAGATATTTTGCAAACGCTCGCTTCTAAGGTCTAAAAAGCGGTATTTTAGCCTGATGTCCTCATTTACGCTCTCATCACCTATCATAAATGGTAGTGGCTCGCTTGGATTTTCGATGATGAGCTCGCTTACTATCACCTCTATCTCGCCAGTTTTTAGCTTTGGATTGGTTAGTCCTTCGCCCCTAGCTCTTACTTTTCCTTTTGCTTTTAAGACATATTCATCTCTTACTTTTGCAGCCACGTCGTGTGCTTCTTTGCTGTCAGCAGGGTCACAAACTAATTGTATAAGCCCGCTAACGTCTCTTAAGTCGATGAAAACAACGCCGCCGTGGTCTCTATATGTGTTTGCCCAGCCACAAAGTATTACTTCTTTGCCGATATCAGCTTTGCTAAGATCGGTGCAATAATGACTTCGCATAAAATGCTCCTTTGCAATGTTTTTTAGGCAATTATAATCGCTTTTTTCTTTTGAAAAGCTTTGTTAAAATAAAATATGTTACAATCATTTCTATGAAAAATGAACAAAAATTTAATACCACGAACGCCAAAAAAGTGGGACTTATCGCGAAAGATTATCCATTATTTAAGCAGGATTTAGCAAAGCTAGAAAAAATTTTAAAAAAGTATAACGCAGAAATTTTGCTTGAAAAAAGCTGTGCAAAACAGGTAGAAAAAAGTGGCTTTGAGCTGATAAAACTAGCCAAAGAGTGCGAATTTCTTATCACGCTTGGCGGTGATGGCACGATCATCTCAACTTGTAGAAAGCTAGCTCACATCTCGCCGCTAATCCTAGGCATACACGCTGGCAGGCTAGGCTTTTTAACGGATATCACGATAAATGAGAGCGAGAAGTTTTTTAAAGACTTTTTTAATGATAAATTTGAGGTGGAAACGCCTTTTATGCTTGATGTCACACTTCACAAAAACGATGGTAAAACCGAGCAAAAGATAGCATTTAACGACGCAGTCATCGTTAGTAAAAATGGCGGTTCGATGACGCATATTGAGGCGCTTTTAAATGAAAAATATTTTAACTCATATTTTGGAGACGGCGTTATAGTAGCAACACCTGCAGGTACCACGGCTTATAACATGAGCGCAAATGGCCCTATCATCTATCCGCTAAGCGAGGTCTTTGCGCTAACTCCCATCTGCTCGCACTCGCTCACGCAGCGTCCAGTCGTGCTTACCAAAAATCACACGGTTAAATTTAAAACAAATAGCGACGCCATTTTAGTCATAGACGGACAAGACCGCTTTGATATGAGTAAAATTTCAGCCGTCAGCATGAGTCTGAGCGATAAAAAAGCGAGGCTGATACGCCATATTGGTAGGGATTATTTTCAAATTTTAAAAGAGAAACTTCATTGGGGTTATAATGATTGATCGAATTTTGATTAAGGATTATCTAAATTTTAAAAATGTCGAGCTAAATTTCAAAGAGGGTCTTAGCGTATTTACGGGCGTTAGCGGTGCTGGTAAGTCGGTGCTAATGAGCGCGATAATGGCTGTTTTTGGGCTAAAAGATAGCGAGGCAAGGCTGATAGAAGCTGACGTGGAGCATAAATTTGAGCTTGATGAGTTTGGCATAGAAAACGAAGAGGTCAATATTTTCAAGCTTTTAAAAGATAAGAGCACGAGGTATTTTATAAACCAACAAGCCATCTCAAAGAAAAATTTAGCCCAAGTGGCACGCGAGCACATCAAATATCTCTCGGCAAAAGAGGCAAATGAATTTGAAAATGAGAAATTTCTAAATTTGCTTGACAGGCTTGAAATTTCAAAAAATGAGAAATTTAAAGAGATAAAGCAGGAATTTGAAGAGGCGTTTTTAGAATTTTCTAAAATTTCAAAAGAGCTAGCCACTATAAAAGAGGAAGAGAAAAAGGTCGAGGAGCTAAAGGAGCTTGCTAGCTTTGAGATCGAGAAGATAAGAAGCGTCGGGCCTAAAAAAGGCGAGTTTGAAGAGCTTATGGAGACCAAAAAAAGGCTTAGTAAAAAGGATAAGATAAATGAGGCGTGGGCTAGGGCTGAGCGGATATTTGAGCTAGAGCACAGCGTAAATGAGGCGCTAAGTATCAGCGACCTTGACAACGGCTTTTTTGAAGATGCGATGAATGAGCTAAGGGTCGCAAGAGATAGCCTAAATATGGAGGAGCTTGACGATATCGACGTAGAGAGTGTGCTTGATAGGATAGAAGCTCTTAATGCCATCATCAGGCGCTACGGCAGCGAGGAGGAGGCGTTAGAAGCGCTTGCTAAAAAGGAAAAAGAGCTTGCCAGATATGAAAATTTAAGCTTTGAAAAGAGCGAGCTAGAGAAGAAATTTGAAACTTTAAGCAAAAAGGCAAATGAGCTAGCCAGCACTTTAAGCAAGGCAAGGAGCATAAATTTAAAAGAGCTTGAGGCGATGATAAATTTATACCTAAAAGAGCTTTATATGCCAGATATTACGCTCAGTATTGAGGCTAAAAAGCTTGATATTTTAGGCGCTGATGAGATTTGTTTAAATTTAAACGAGACCTCGCTTAAAAATTTAAGCTCAGGCGAGCTAAACCGCTTAAGGCTGGCCTTCATAGCTGCTTCTAGTGAGATCACGAAAACTGGCGGAGATGTCATCATTTTAGATGAAATAGATGCAAATTTAAGTGGAAAAGAGGCGATGAGTATCGCAAATGTCTTGCTTAAGCTTGCAAATTTCTATCAAATTTTTGCCATTTCGCACCAGCCGCAGCTTAGCTCAAAGGCAAATTCGCACTTTTTAGTAGAGCGTCACGGCGAGAGCTCAGTCGTAAGAGAGCTTGACAAAGAGGAGCGTGTAAATGAGCTTGCGCGTATGATAAGCGGCGAGCATATCAGCGAAGAGGCGATAAATTTCGCCAAAGGACTTTTAAAATAGCTTGAAATTTAAGTTTTAAATTTAAGCTTTGTGATTAGGTTTATTTGTTAAAATCCGAGCTAGTTTAATAAAAAATCACAGGAATAATATGGAAAGAATTCTAGTAGTTGATGATAATAAGGCACTTGCTAAGCTAATCGTCATGCAGATGGAAAAGAGCATTGAGGATATGGCGATCGACGTTGCGTACGATTTTGCCGAAGCCAAGATGCTTATTAGTGAGCACGGCAAAGATTATTTTATGACTATCTTGGATCTAAATTTGCCCGACGCACCAAATGGTGAGATCGTTGATTACGTCCTTGCACAAGGGCTCTGTGCTATCGTTTTAACTGGCAGCATCGATGATAAGACGAAAGAATTTTTTATAAACAAAGATATAGTTGATTACGTCTATAAGGGCAACATGGATGATATTAACTACATCTTTCAAATGATAAATAGACTAAGCAAAAATAGACAATACAAAGTCCTAGTCGTCGAGGACTCACTGCCTTTTAGAAATATGATAAAAAAAATCTTAACTAGCCTTCAGTTTAAGGTTTTAGCAGCAGCTCACGGAGAAGAGGCGATGAGCTATTTTGCTGATAATCCTGATATAAATTTAATCATAACTGACTATAGAATGCCTGTCAAAGATGGTTTAGAGGTCTTAAAAGAGGTGAGAAAAGAGAAAGATAAAAACCACCTTGGCGTGATCGTGATGACCTCGCCTAGCGAAAAGACTGATGCTTCGATATTTTTAAAAAATGGAGCTAGCGACTTTATAGCAAAGCCATTTTCTAAAGAAGAGCTCATTTGCCGTGTAAATAACACCATTGAGGCGATGGAAAATATAAATAAGATAGCAAATTTTGCCAACCGCGACTTTTTAACTGGCGCTTACAATAGAAGATTTTTTTATCAAGATATAGAAGAGTACGTCCAAGCAGCTGAAGAGCTTGATGAGCCTTATGCATTTGCTGTGCTTGATATAGATCACTTTAAAAAGATAAATGACACATACGGTCATGATGGCGGAGATAAGGTACTAAAATCACTTGCTAAGATACTAATTGACAACACAAAAGGAAGAGATGTAGTCGCTAGGTTTGGCGGTGAGGAGTTTTGTGTTGTTCTTAAAAAGATAGCAAAAGAGGAGGCGATTAAATTCTTTGTAAATTTAAGAGCAAAAGTGGCTGAAAATGAGGTGATCATAAAAGATAAAACCATAAAAGTGACCGTTTCTATCGGGGTTTCTTTTGGGAAAGGTCACTGCGAGATAGATGATATGCTTGAAGCTTGCGACTCAGCGCTTTATGTCGCTAAAGAAAATGGTAGAAATAGGGTAGAAATAGCTTTATGATTATAGATACGCATTGTCATTTGGATAGTAAAGTTTATGATTTTGACCTAGAGCAAATTTTATCTGAAGCCAGAAATTTAGGGCTAAAAGGCTTTATTATCCCTGGAGCTGATATTAATGATTTACCAAAAGCGGCTAAAATAGCGCACGAAAAAAATGATATTTTCTTTGCCGTTGGGGTTCATCCCTATGATAAAGAGAATTTTGATATAGAGACTTTAAAAGAATTTGCCAAAGATGAAAAGTGCGTGGCTATCGGCGAATGTGGTCTTGACTACTACCGCTTGCCAAAAGATGAAGAAGAAAAGCTAAGAGAAAAAGCTGATCAAAAACGTGTTTTTTTAGCTCAACTAGATTTGGCTGTTGAGTTAAACAAACCCGTTATCCTCCACATCAGAGAGGCTAATGAGGACTCTTTTAACATCTTAAAAGAGTATGCGCCAAAGCTTGAAGCTGGGTCAGTTTTGCATTGTTATAATGCTTCGCCACTTCTTTTGGAGCTTTGCAAATTTGGGAATTTTTACTTTGGCATAGGTGGCGTTTTGACATTTAAAAACGCTAAGAATTTAGTTGAAATTCTGCCAAAAATTCCTTTTGATAGGGTATTGATAGAGACTGACGCCCCTTATCTCACGCCAGAACCAAATCGTGGCAAGAGAAATGAGCCGGCGTTTACGACATTTGTTGCTAAAAAGATAGCTGAAATTTTAAACCTTGAATTTGAAGTAGTTTGTAAAACGACTTCAAATAATGCCAAAAGGTTATTTAAGTGCTTTGCCTAAATTTTGGGCATTGTGCTTGCTTAAGATGCTAGCATCATTAAGCTTTGACACGAAAAAGGATAGAAATGAAAGCAATGCTTAAGATATTTTTATTATTTGCATGTAGCACCTTGCTACTAGCAAACGCCCCTGAGAAGAGCTCTTACGACACTCAGGTTAAAATTTTAAAAGAGCTAGACATCGATGCTAGCTTTATGAAAACTTCTCACTATGCAAAGATGAGACAAGGCATACAAAACTCACAGGTAAGAACATTTACAGATGCCTTGAAAAATGGCTATATGTATATACCAATGATTAAAGAGCAGATCAAAAAGTCAGGTGTGCCTGAGTCATTTTTCTATCTAGCGATGATAGAGTCAGGCTTTTCTAATCACACCGTCTCAAACGCTAAAGCTACTGGTATGTGGCAGTTTATGGAGCAAACAGCAAAAATTCATGGCCTAAAAGTAGGGCAATACACCGACGAGAGAAAAGATCCGGTCGAATCAACTGTCGCAGCTACAAACTATCTAAGATCACTTAAAAATCAATTTGGCAAATGGTATCTTGCGGCATTAGCTTATAATTGTGGTGATGGAACGCTTAGAAGAGCAATACAAAAAGCTGGCACAGATGATTTGGTAACACTGATTGATTCAGAAAAGAAGTATCTTCCACCTGAAACTAGAAATTTTATCATTAAAATTTTAAGAGCGGCATATATAGCAAAAGATGCGGACTTTTTGATATCTAAAGAATCATCTTTGCTAAACATAAATGGTGGATTAAGACTTACGAAAGTAAAAGTGCCAGGCGGTACAAATTTAGCTCAGATAGGCGACAGCATCGGTCTTAGCACAAAAAAGATGAAAAGTAATAACCCGCATTTAAAATTTGTATTTACACCTCCAACTTTAAAAGATTATTACGTTTATATCCCTGAAAATAAAAAGCAACTTTTCTCGGATAATTTCAAACCATTTAATGGCAAAAATAACTTCTACGTATACACTGTAAAAAAAGGCGAGACCTTGCTCTCTATCTCTAAAAAAACAGGCGTTAGCCACAGAGCGATCAAGGACTACAACGAGCTTAGCACAAACGCAGTAAGCTATAATCAAAAACTAATAATCCCTTTTTCTACTCAAAACAAATCTCACAACTACGTAGTTCAAACAGGCGATACGATCGCATCTTTATCAAAGAAATTTAATGTAAGTGAAAAAGATATAAAAGATGCAAATTCTTTGGCTAGTTCAAATTTAAATGTCGGAGCAAATATTGTCATACCGTAAGAGCCTAAATTTCTACTTAGGACTAAGTTTTACACTTCTAATCACTGGTTGTTCTTGGAGCGGGGCTCCATTTACTCCAAGTGGCCCAACTAATGTAAGAGGCAACAACTCTGCCTCAGTTCAAAAAGCAACAATGAGACCATACACGATAAACGGCAAAACCTACTACCCAACCGTCGTAAGTGTCGGCGATAAAGCCAGCGGAACGGCAAGCTGGTATGGTCCAAATTTTCACGGCAAAACGACCTCAAATGGCGAAGTTTATAATATGTACAATATGACTGCGGCGCATAAGACTTTGCCGATGAATACAATACTTAAAGTAACAAATTTAAGAAATCAAAAAAGTGTTATCGTGCGTGTAAATGACAGAGGACCTTTTGTGGCTGACAGGGTGCTTGACCTTTCAAAAGCAGCTGCGATGAAGCTTGATGTCATCGGCACTGGCACAGCTCCAGTTAGTATGGAGGTTATCGGCTTTAATGAAGACATTAACGCTGTTACAACCGCTAGCGCGCAACCAACAAAACCAACAAGCACTGGCATAAAAGTGCCAAATCCAGTCTCTCCAACAGCTCCAGTTGGCGGCATCGTGATCTCATCAGAGCAACGCGTTGTGGGTGGAGATTTTATGGTACAAATTGGCTCGTTTAAAAACCTTGAAGGCGCAAACAGATACCAAAGAGAGCATAAAAGTATAGATGGCTATAGATCAGTCGTTAAGACATTTACAATAGATGGCTCAACTATTTATAGGGTATTTTTAAATGGCTTTAGAAGCGAGGACGAGGCTAGGGATTACGCAAGAAGCGGTAAATTCCAAGGTGCATTTATAGTAAGAGGTTAGGGCGTGAGAGAGGAAATTTTAGAACTAACTAGAAACACAAAAGAGACGCAAATCTCAATGAAGCTCAAAATTTACGGCTCTGGGGTTGCAAAGATAAGTACAGGCATTGGCTTTTTTGACCATATGCTTGAAGCTTTTACCAAGCACTCTTTGCTCGATCTTGAAATTTCATGCAAGGGCGACACACATGTGGATTTTCACCACAGCGTCGAGGATGTAGGCATAGTTTTGGGACAGCTTTTAAAGGAGGCTTTATATCCATTAAGCGGTGTTGAGAGGTTTGGCGAGGCGAGCGTTGTTATGGATGAGGCGGCTGTTTTTTGCGCGCTAGATCTTAGCAACAGAGCTTATCTTGTATATGAAAATTTTAATGAAAATGCCAAGGTTGGCGAGTTTGACACTGAGCTTGTGGAGGAGTTTTTTAGAGCAGTTGCTATAAATTCGGCCATCACTCTTCATCTAAATCAAATTCGTGGCAAAAATACTCATCACATCATCGAAGCAACGTTTAAATCATTTGCCGTAGCACTCCGCAGAGCGCTTGCCAAAAACGCAAGGATCGGCACTCCAAGCACAAAAGGCGTTTTATGATAGAAATTATATTTTTAGACGTTGATGGGTGTCTCACTGATGGCAAGATCATCTACAATGCAAACGGAGAAGAGCTTAAATTTTTTGATGTAAAAGATGGCTACGCGATAGAGAGCTGGCTAAAGCTCGGCAAGAAAGTGGCTATCATCACTGGCAGAAAGTCGGCTATCGTTGAGCGAAGGGCTGAGGATCTAAAGATAAATCACGTCTATCAAGGCGTTGGCGATAAATTTGAAGTAGCAAGCGAGATATTAAAATTTGAAGGGCTTAGCTTTAAAAACGCAGCGGCTATCGGTGATGACTATAATGACTATAAAATTTTAGACGCAGTTGCATGGAGCTTTAAGCCAAAAGATGCCATTAAAGAGCTTGACGTGAAGACAAAGCTAAAGCACAAAGGCGGCAATGGCGCTGTTAGAGAGATGATCGAGATGATCATAAAATCAGAAAATTTATATGACGAGTGGTCTAAGCGTTGGTTGTAAAAATTTTCTACTTCGTCGTGGCTATTTTTAGTGCTGTGATGATATTTTTAGCGGCTCAAGACCCATACCTAGCAAACGTGCTAAAGGTTGATACAAAGATATCAAATATGCAGGTAAATGACGTGGTTGATTATGAGATAAACTCGACCAAGATAAGCGGAGTTTATGAGAGTGACGAGCTAAACAGATATAACGACAGGGATGAATTTTTAGACTTTAAGGCGAGAATTTTAAGGGGAAATTTAAGACATTTTCTAAGCTCAGACAAGGCTATCTCGCAAAACGATAAGATAATCTTTCAAAAAAATGCAAACTATGAAAATAATGATAGTTTGAAATTTAAAAGCGATGAAGTTATATATAACACAAAGACAAAAATAGTAAGATCAGAAGCAAATTTCACCATCACTAGAAATGGCGACAAAGCACTGGGAGATAGTGGAAGCTACGATCTTGGTAAAAAACAAACGCAGATAAAAGGGTTAAGGGCATGGGTAGAAGAAAAGCAGCGATTTTAGCGATGATTTTGGGCTTTACATTTTTAAATGCAGAGCAGGTTGAGATAACATCAAACGATTTTTTTGCTGATGAAAACAAGCAGATCAGCGAATTTGTGGGCAATGTAAATATCAAAAAAGGCTCATACGACGAGCTAAAGGCAAACAAAGTCGTTGTGCATTTTGATAAAAAGCGCCAGCCAGTAAAATATGTAGCCACAGGCAACGCCAGAGCTAAAATTTTCATGAAAGATAAGCACTATGACGGCAAGGGCGATACGCTCACATACGAGCCAGCAAAGCAGATATACACAGTAACTGGCAATGGCTACTTGCACGAGGTAGAGACTGATAAAAATGTCTATGGCGATAAGATCGTGGTCAATCAAAAAGATGGCACATATAGTGTAAATAGCGACGAGAAAAAGCCGGTTAAATTTATCTTTCAAATAGAGGATAAAGCCAAGTGATAAGAGCTTTGAGCGCTAAATTTATCACTTCAAGCCCAAGCATAAAAGAGGCTCCAAGCTTTGTGACAAGCGAAGTGGTCTTTTTGGGCAGGTCAAATGTGGGTAAAAGCAGCCTCATAAACGCACTTGTAAATCAGAAAAATTTAGCAAAAAGCTCATCAACTCCTGGCAAAACGCAGCTTATAAATTTCTTTGAGGCTGAGTTTTGCGAACAAAAAGATGAGCAAGAGGAAAAAGAGAAATTTAAACTCATCTTGGTCGATCTACCAGGCTTTGGCTACGCAAAAGTAGCAAAGTCAAAACACGATGAGTGGCGTAAAAATTTAGATGAGTTTTTGAAATTTAGAAGCGACATCAGACTTTTTATACATCTAATAGACGCTAGACATTTTGACTTAGACATCGACGTAAATGTGGATTCTTACCTAAAAAGCTTTTTAAGAGCTGATCAGAAAATCTTAAATTTATACACAAAGAGCGACAAGCTAAATCAAAGCCAAAAGAGTGCGATAATGAAATTTGACCCAAGCGGCATTTTGGTCTCGACACTCAGCAAAAGTGGCATAGACAAGGCACGGGAAGCTATCATAAACCACGCTCTTGGTAGGTAAAATGCAAACCATAAGCAGCTTAGATATTAAAATTTTTAAAGGCTTTTGGTGGGCTATTTTTTTACTATCTTACGAGATCGCAACTACGCAGTTTGGCTTCTTGCCGCCACTTATTGGCATTTTTTTTACCTATATGATTTTGGAGTATTCAAGAAAGCAAAAACAGTATGATGAGTTTAAACCCTCGTGGTATTTTTCACTCGTTTTTCTGGTCTTTGCTGAGCAAATTCATGGCTTTTATCTCTTTTCAACGATCATTGCGTTTTTGCTATTTTACAACTTCGTGCTAGACTGGCTCTACACGACGATGAAGTGGCGAAACTGCCTGCTCATCATCTTTGTCGCCTCTGGCTATGTGCTAACTTTTCTTGTAAATAATCTTTTTGCCTACGTCTTAAATGAGCCAAATTTGACTTTTAGTGCAGAGTATCTATTTTTCATAGCGCTTGAAAGTGTGCTTGCTATCGTGCTTTTTAGGGACAAAGTGCTATGAGGATGCGTATCGTTTTTGGTGTGATCGCTCTTTTTTGGATCATGCTTTTGGGGCGTATTTACCACCTAAGTGTAAATTCAAACACTTATTACAACGAGATCGCCGAGCAAAATGCGATAAAAACTATCTACATCCCGCCAGTTAGAGGCATCATCTTTGATGCACACGACAAGCCTATGGCGGTCAATCGTCTTGGCTTTTCTATCTATGTAAAGCCGCACCTTAGCGCAAACAAAAAGGTGAAAATTTTAGACGATGAGCTAGCCTATATCGGCTCGCTATTTGGCGATCTAAACGTCACCAAGCTTAAAAATGAATACATAAAAAACGACTCAGCCTACAACCAAGACTTCATAAACGTGGTCGAATTTGTTGATTATGATAAATTTTTGCCATTTTTTGCACCCCTTTCTCTGCGTGAAAATTTAGAGATAAGGCCCGCATCAAAACGCCACTATCCATACAACGACCTAGCCTCTCACATCATCGGCTACGTCGGCAGGGCAAACCAAAAAGATATGGAAAATGACCCATTGACAAAGCTTACAAACTATATCGGTAGAAGCGGTGTAGAGCGCTTTTATAACCCGATCTTGCAAGGAATTCAAGGCTTTAAAAAGATCAAGGTAAATGCGCTAAATGAGGAGATCGAGCAGGTGAGCTATCAAGCGCCACAAAGCCAAAATATAAAGCTCGCCGTCGATCTTGAGCTTCAGCAGTTCGTCGCTGATGTATTTGGTAAAGATGCAGGAAGCGTCATAGTTATGAGCCTAAAAGATGGCGCTATAATCGCAGCAGGAAGCTTTCCTGAGTATGATCTAAATCCTTTTGTGCTTGGAATTTCTCAGGATGAGTGGGAAGAGCTTGTAAAAAACGTCGATCACCCATTTACAAATAAGCTGATAAACGGCCTCTATCCGCCAGGATCTGTCGTAAAAATGGGTATGGCTCTTGCCTTTTTAGACAATGGCATGAGCAAATATGATAGCTTTTTTTGTAGTGGCTCGTATGAGCTTGGAGGGCGTAAATTTCGCTGCTGGAACTCGCATGGTCATGGCACTGTTAATATGAACACAGCCATTAGAGAGAGCTGCGATGACTATTTTTACAAGGGTAGTCAAAAGATCGGTATAGACGCCATTGTGCCGATACTTGAGCGCATGGGCTTTGGTAGAAAAACAGAGGTTGATTTGCCAAATGAATTTGTGGGGACCTTGCCAAGTAGGGAGTGGAAGATGAGGAAGTATGGCAAGGCGTGGTTTCAAGGCGAGACACTCATCACCTCTATCGGACAGGGAAATTTTCTAGTCACACCTATGCAGGTGGCTAAATACACAGCAGGCCTTGCAACTGGGCTAAATGTGACGCCACATTTTTTAAAGAGCATCGATGGCAAGGATGTTGATTTTACGCCAACAGATGATGCTTTTACGCCGTTTGAGAAGTCACAGCTACCTGCCATTAGGCATGCGATGTATGAGGTGGCAAATCACCCAAGAGGTACGGCAAATAGGCACTTTGTCGGAAGTCTTGTAAAGGTTGCGGCAAAGACTGGAACAGCTCAAGTCGTTGGCATCTCACAAACTGAAAAGAAACGTATGAAAGAGGAGGATATGGCGTATCTGCAAAGATCTCACGCGTGGATGACGACATATGCGCCTTTTGAGGACCCACAATACGTCATAACGATGGTTGTCGAGCACGGCGGTCACGGTGGTAGCGCTGCTGGACCAAAAATCTCTCAAATTTATAACAAGCTAGTTGAAATGGGATATATAAAGCTAGATAAAGTCCAGACTGAGAAAGAGAAGAAATAGAATTATTGAGTATATAGAGACAAGCCCTAGGATCTTGAAGCTTATATGTAAATATAAGGAAGTTTTTGAGTATATT
>ERZ772974.334-NODE-334-length-36675-cov-8.765811_pt1 | contig 36675 bp, 28 predicted proteins | sample MGYA00580671_ERZ772974 | MGnify/ENA primary metagenome ERZ772974 (study PRJEB29015, sample SAMEA2738065) | human oral metagenome | biome: human oral; feature: human-associated habitat; material: saliva | place: China | collected 2218 ... | reverse complement strand
CAGGAAAGCATTCGGGTCAATACCGAAGAAGAAGATGATGATCATCATGACACGGCTTTTATTGATTCGACCTTTCAAGAGAAGAATATCACCATCCGTCATCCGTTCTGCCACGGGGCTTATTTTTGGCGCACAATCTTTTCGTAATGAGTATGATGGATACACCATAGAAGCCTCGTTGGCACAAGTTGAACGTCTGACTCGGAGAAAGATCAAAATATCGGTAGGGGACAGGGGTTATCGGGGAAAGAAAGAGATTGATGGCACTCAGATTTTAATACCGGATGCCCCTAAATCTTCAGACAGCAGGTATCAGAAGCGGAAGAAACACAAGTTATGCTGTAAGCGAGCAGGCATAGAACCCTCCATCGGACACTTGAAATCAGACCATCGTTTAGGACGTAACTTTTACAAGGGAGCGGAAGGGGATGCTGTGAACATACTTTTGGCAGCAGATGCTTACAACTTTAAAAGAACCATGAGAGCTCTTTTGAACCTGCTCAAAATAATAAGCGAGAGGATTTGGATGGAAAACTTCTCGCTTATCAAAGCTTTTTAAGGGACGACTACTTATATTTTGAGCAGAAGGATAAGAGTATGTAGCGTTGCATTGTATGCGTAGGTTTGTACCTTCATAATGGTACAAACCTACCTTCGTTAGGGGATGATTGTACCATCTTGAATGTACAATACTTTTTCTTGATAAATTGACTCAAAAATAAATATTAGATCTTTATGTTTCAGGATAATATATGGAATAGATGAAGTCCAACTTTAATATGGAAGAAATAGTCAGCCTTTATTGTAAGATGTGATGAATGGTTGTGAATGTAAAACGTTTCCTATCGTACTATTTGTATTAATACTTAGAACTTATAGGAGTAGATCAGATATCCTAAAGCCATAAATAAGCTCTGAAATATTTCTCAGTATTTTATAGACGAAAAACAGACCGTTATCGCTTAATAAATCGAGGAAAAAAGGCGTAAAATCTTTATTGTAAAGATTGGGATATGCCTTTAAAATGTTTACTTTTGCATTACTGAGCAGGCTATATCTAAGTTGCACGTAGCTGACTAGCGTTTATGCTCTGGGAATATAACAACAATTGTCGTTTACAATTAAAAACTAAGTCGTTTAGAAAAATTCTGAACAGCAAAGAAAGGCCTTATGGATATAAAAGCTTCTTGGATTGAAAAAGGTTTTATTGATGAATCGATCCCTCAAGGTTTAGATTTAAAACAAGAAATTAGAAAATTGTGTGAGGAAAAGAACGCAATCATCCTCGCGCATTATTACACAATCGGCGATTTGCAGGATTTGGCTGACTTTGTCGGTGATAGCCTTGCCTTGGCGCAAAAGGCAGCCACGACAGATGCTGATATAATCGTGATGTGTGGTGTACATTTTATGGCAGAAACCGATAAGATATTATGTCCCAATAAAAAGGTTTTGATTCCGGATCTCAATGCTTCTTGCTCATTGGCCGAGAGTTGTCCTGGTGAAGAATTTGCTAAGTTTGTTGCTGCTCACCCTGATTATAAAGTAATATCATACGTCAACACTTCAGCAGCGACAAAGGCGGTAACAGATGTGGTTGTGACATCAAGCAACGCTAAACAGATCGTTGACAGCTTTCCTAAAGATCAAAAACTTATTTTCGGCCCAGACAAAAATTTGGGCAGTTACATTAATTCCATTACAGGACGTGATATGTTACTTTGGGATGGTGCCTGCCACGTACACGAACGTTTTTCCATCGAGAAGATAATCGACTTGAAGGCGCAATACCCTGAGGCAAAAGTCTTAGCTCATCCTGAATGTAAAGGACCAGTCTTAAAGTTAGCAGATATTGTGGGATCTACAGCCAACTTATTGAAGTATGCTGTTAATAGTTTAGATACTACATTTATTGTCGTTACGGAAAGTGGTATTCTTCATGAAATGCAAAATAAGTGTCCTAATAAGCGCTTTATTCCTGTTCCACCAGATGATAGTACGTGTGCTTGCAACGAATGCAATTATATGCGCTTGAATAGTATGGAGAAAGTTTATAATTGCTTGAAATACGAATGGCCTGAAGTAGATGTTGATAGAACAGTTGCAGAACAGGCTGTTCGTCCCATCAAGGCAATGCTTGATATCTCAGCTCGTTTAGGTTTATAAATGCAGATTAGCTTGATTGGCAACCTACTTCAACCTATTGATATTTTGTTATGGAGAAATCAGCAAAGATTATGGGCGCCATTATTGGTGATACCATAGGTTCTACTTATGAGTTTAACCCGACAAAGGACTATAATTTTTCATTGTATAATGATGAGATGGATTATACGGATGATAGTATAATGACGATAGCCGTAGCTGATTGGATCTTGAATGACTCATATTTATCCCCTGAAAACCTTGCGCAAACCATGAGGCGTTATGGGAATCAATACTTTCATCCTAAAGGCGGGTATGGTCATCTTTTCTCTGAATGGCTTACGCGCTCAGACATGAAAGCTTATAATTCGTGGGGCAATGGGGCTGCTATGCGTGTTTCCGCAATAGGCTTCGCTTTCTCTACACTTGAGGAAACATTAAAAGTTGCCGAGATTTCTTCGGCAGTTACGCATAACCATCCGGAAGGAATTAAAGGAGCACAAGCTGCGGCAGCGGCAATTTTCTTGGCAAGAAATGGAGAGAAGAAAGAAGTGATACGTAAATTCATAACTAGGGAGTTTGGCTACAATCTAAATAGGACCTGCAAAGAAATTCGGCCAACCTATCAGTTTGAGGCAAGCTGTCAAGAGACTGTTCCACAAGCGATAGTGGCCTTTTTAGATAGTAAGGATTATTTAGATGCAGTCAGATTAGGTATTTCATTAGGTGGAGATGCTGATACAATTGCTGCAATTACTGGCGCACTTGCAGCAGCTTTTTATAAAACAGTACCTTCGGAGCTTTATGATAGAGTGTTAGAAATGCTTCCAGAGGACTTAAAAGCTACGACTTTGCTCTTTGAATCTAAGGTCTTTTCTTGATTATAAATAAGCCCTCTTTAAGGGAGGACTATTTATGCGTTTATCAGAAAATAATAGCTATTTTCGCAGCCGAGAAATCTATTATTTTTAAGTTTTGCCTAATTATGAAGAAGAAAATTTTATTAGCATTATTGCTGTGCCCTTTGGCTTTGCAGGCACAAAATGTAAAGCTGCCTTGGAGCCAAAGCTTCATGGATGAGCAATCGATGGAGCGCTTTACAGTGATTGACGCCAACGTAGACGACCAGGCATTTAAGTTTAACGCAGCAACCATGGCTGCCTCTTGTGTACGTACGCAAGACGCTGACGACTGGTTGGTAAGTCCTGTTATCGCATGAAAAGCAGGCAAAACCTACGAAATTACCTATACCATTAGTGGCGAATCGTCAAACGCTACCGAAAGCTACGAGGTGAAAATAGGTAAGGACAAGACTGTTGCAGCCATGACAAAGATCATCGCTGCCAAGACAACAGCACCTGCCGACTTTATAGAAAAGCAAGCCGTTACCGTAACATTCAGTGTAGATGTCGACGGCGAATACTATATTGGCTGGCATTTCAACACCGAGATGCAGCTCGACCCAGGTTCGTTTAACATCTATAATATAGAACTAAAAGAGAAGTTAGGAGCCGCTGTGCCAGCCGCAGTAGGCAACGCTAAGGTAACACCAGCACCTAACGGAGGCAACTCAGCAGACATTATGTTCAACGCACCAGCTACCAATCAGGCAGGCACAGCATTGTCGGCACTCACCAAGATAGAAGTTTATCGTGGTGAAGATTTGGTAAAGACATTCAACAATCCAGCACCAGGTGCAGCGTTGAACTTTACCGATACCAATGTGCCAAACGGCAAAACAACATATAAGATTACCCCATTCAGTTCCGAGGGTGAAGGTTCTTCAGCTGAATTAGAAGCCTTTGTAGGTTTCGATATTCCTACTGCAGTAGGCAACATCAGCTTCACTTACAACAACGGAAAGGCAAACGTGAAGTGGGATAAGGTAACAACAGGTGTCAACGGAGCCTACGTAAACCCAGACAACATTACCTATACACTCCGTCGCGGTAAGGTTACTGAAATTGCAAAGGGCCTCAAAGCCACCACATACGAAGATACACCACCAGCTCAAGACGAGCAAGAAGCATTGGCTTATGTGGTATCTCCAGCCAACGAAGCAGGCGAAGGCGCACGCACCTATTCTAATATTGTAGTAACAGGTAAGCCTTACGCTCTTCCACTCAAGGAATCGTTTGCGAACGGAAAGCTCTCTTACTTCTGGTTGGTAGACTACGACAAGCGCAGCCGTTGGTCTCCATTCCACGACGAATCAAGCTATTCTCAAGACGGCGACCGTGGTTTTGCTGGCTTCACCCCTATGATGGAAGGCGAGTGGTCGTTGCTTGAAACAGGTTTGATCGACCTCGGTAACGCTAAAGACCCAATGCTTACATTCTACATTAAAACCCACCAGAACTCTGATGACATATTCAAAATCTGGGTTTCTAAGGAATATGGAACACCTGAAACACTGCTTATTGTAAACTTAGAAGAGGTAAATATCCGCAAATGGATAAAGGTAGAGCTTCCTTTAAAGAAGTTTGTTGGCTCTAAATTCATACAGATTGGCTTCGATTACAAGGGCATAGCACACAACAGTAACATCTATGTAGACAACATCAACATCTTCGATCGTAAGGCAAACGACCTTGCAATCAAGATGAAAGAGGCTCCCGGCCGCTTGCGAGTAGACAATCCTGCGAAGGTAGTTGTTACCGTAACCAACAACGGTGCAAGCGATGCTAACAACTATAAGGTTGTGGTTTACAACGGCAATAAGGTTATCACAAGCGTTAATGGTGTTGCTGTACCAGCTGGAAAGACAGTAGAAAACACCATCACCTTCACACCAGAGCGCAACATTGGCGACCAAGTAAAGCTCTATGCGAAGCTCGAAGTAGCTGCAGATGAGGACGCAACCAACAACACAACCGAAACCATTACCTTGCCAGTAAACTATCCTGTTTATCCAACAGCGAAAAACTTGCAAGCTACTGCAGGTGCTAAGAACACCCTAACATGGACCGTTCCAGATGCACCACGCTCTACAAACGAAGTTGTAACAGAAAGTTTTGAAGACTATGAAGACTTCGCTAACAAGAACATTGGTGAATGGTTGCTCTACGATGTAGACAATCACACCACCTATGGCTTTAACGAAAGCACCTTCCCAGGCATGGGAGAACGTCAGGCTTGGACCGTTTTCAACTACGCAACAACTACTCCTGCCAGCGGCAATGGTTGGAAGGGGCACACTGGCGATAAGGTTCTTATCTCGTTCGGAGCACCTTATTCCATCACCGAAAACTGGCTTGTATCGCCTGAACTCCCTGCTACTGCACAGTCAATCAGCCTCTGGGAGAAGGCATACAACGGCGCAGGTAACGAAACTTACGATGTTCGCTACTCTACAACAGGCTTCAACCGCGAAGATTTCCAAGTTCTTAAGGCAAAGCACGTAGTACCAACATCGTGGGCAAAGGCTGAATACACCTTGCCAGAAGGCACCAAGTATTTCGCTATCGTAGCATCAAGCACTGACGGATACGCTACACTAATCGACGACATTAGCTTCCTTCCTGCATCAAAGGCAACTCAACAGCTTACACTCATCGGCTATAACATCTATCGCGATGGCGTGAAAGTGAATGCAGCACCAGTAGCAGGCACTTCGTTTGCCGACGAAATGGGCGGTGCACACATCTACAACGTAACAGCCGTTTACGATAAGGGAGAAGCTCGTTTCTCTAATTCTGCAGAAGTAACAGCTGCTGCTGGCATCGTTGAAGTAGACGCAACAGCCGACACTAACGACGAGAACGCACCACGTTACGGTGTATCTGGTCGTCGTGTTTCTAAGGACTACAAGGGTATTTATATCAGTAAGGGTAAGAAACACATCGCAAAATAACGAAAAATTCCAGTTTTTTTATAGAACTCTCGTGGGTGCACCAACTGTTAGGTGCACCCATTTTTTATTCCCCTCCACAAGCCACACCCTTACACCTTATATATATAAAGGGGGCGCTGCATCTATATATGGCGGAACGTTCGAAATTCGTCCTGCGATTTCTTTACAAATATCCTTTCGCTTTTAGTTTTCTAACATATTGATAATCAATACATAAGGGATGACCACACAAAGGCGCCTGTTTTGCACGCTGAAAGTGCCTGTTTTGCACTGCAATATAGGCTCTTTTGCAACGGAAAAGAGAAAGAAACACAAACTATTTTGTAAACGAGCTGGTATAGAGCCAACGATAGGACATCTTAAAGCAGACCACCGATTATCTTGCAACTTTTATAAAGGTGTCAAAGGAGATGCTATCAATGTATTATTAGTTGCCGCAGCATATAACTTCAAAAGAGCTATAAGAGTTCTTTTGTACCTTATAAAAAGAATCAGCATAGAGCTTGTACTGACAAGCTCTATGCTGAAATATAGTTTTTAAGGGATGACTACTTAAGAAATTTGATAATCTTTTCTGCCACTTGATGCGGTGTAAAGCCTAACTTTTCGTCTAATACTTGATAGGGCGCAGAGTAACCGAAATGATCTAGGCCATAGATGCAACCGTTTCTACCTACCAAACCTTCAAAAGTAGCTGGTAAGCCAGCTGTCAACGCAAAGACTTTGGCATCAGCCGGTAATAATTTCTCTTGATATTCAGCCGGCTGTCTGCGGAACAAACCTTCACTTGGGCAGCTAATAATTCGGGCTTTAATCTTCTTTTCCTCTAGCAGGGGTAGCGTTTCAACTAAAGTTGAAACTTCAGAACCGCTAGCTAACAGAACAACATCAGGATGCTCTTCCTTCACAACTTCATAAGCGCCTTTTTCTACTCCTATGTAGTCTACGCCTTCAGGAAGGTCTTTAATAGCCTGCCGACTAAAGATAAGAGCAGTCGGGGTTTCCACATTTTCCATTGCTAAGCGCCAGCATTGCGTTGCTGCTTGGTTATTACAAGGACGGAATACACGGACGCTGTCTTTTCCACTGTGATTCTTAAGCTTTTCCATCAAACGAATTTGTGCTTCCTGCTCAACGGGTTCGTGAGTCGGGCCATCTTCGCCTACACGGAAAGCGTCATGTGTCCAAACAAACTTAACCGGTGTTTCCATCAAAGCAGCCATGCGGACAGCCGGTTTCATATAATCAGAGAAGACGAAGAAAGTTCCCATTGCGGAAATAATGCCTCCGTGCAACATCATACCAATACAAACGCATGCCATCGAAAGTTCGCTAACACCAGCTTGCAAGAAGCCACCAGCAAAGTTCGTACGAGAGATAGGAGTTGTGTGAGCTAAGAAACCATCTGTCTTATCTGAATTACAAAGATCTGCAGAGCTGACAATCATATTAGGAACATACTCTGACAACATAGCAAGTACAGCTTTAGAACCATCACGTGTTGCCTTATTAGGCTTCTGTTCTAACTTATCCCAAGGTATTTCAGGTAACTTCTGTTTGAACCAATCACTTAGAAGTTGAGACTTTTCGGGATTTTCTTGTGCCCATTTCTTTTCTTCTTGCCTAATTTTTTCAACATCTTTTGTCAATTCACTAAGATGTTCTTTATACATCTCCGCTACTTCTGGGAAAATGTGGAAGGGATCTTCAGGATCAGCGCCTAAGTTCTTTATAGTTTCAACATAAGCATTGCCTCCAAGTGGAGCACCATGCGTTCCACAATCACGCTCAAAACTTTCGCCGTCAGCTTTTCGTGCGCCTTTACCCATTATCGTGTGACCGATAATCAGTGTAGGACGAGTTGTTTCCTCGTTAGCAGCTTTTAGTGCTTTTCTTATTTGATCCGGATCATTACCATCGATTTCCAAGACATTCCAGTTCCAAGCCTTATACTTTAGGGCTGTATCTTCACTTGTTACATCTGCTGTAGGGGTAGAAAGTTGGATATCGTTAGCATCGTAGAACATAATGAGATTATCCAAGCCCAAGTGTCCGGCCATACGACCTGCACCTTGCGAAACCTCTTCCTGAATGCCACCATCAGAGATGTAAGCATAAATTTTTTCGCGTTTAAAGCCCGGATTACCCGTTCTTGCATACAGCGCTTTAGCGGCAATAGCAGCTCCGACAGCATAAACATGGCCTTGCCCTAAAGGGCCACTGGTATTTTCTATACCGCGCTCTACGTTACGTTCAGGATGTCCCGGTGTAACGGAGTCCCATTGACGGAATTGTTTGAGGTCTTCCATCGTAAAACGCTCACAAAGCATAAGAATGCTGTAAAGCATCGGCGACATATGGCCCGGATCTAAGAAGAAGCGGTCGCGACATTCCCAAGTCGGATCTTTGGGATCAAACGTTAGAAACTCCGAATAGAGCACGTTGATAAAGTCTGCTCCGCCCATAGCGCCACCAGGGTGTCCCGATTTTGCCTTTTCGACCATAGAAGCAACAAGCACACGGATGTTATCCGCGGCACGATTCATAAGTTTTGATGAATGTTCCATCATAGCATTAAAACAAAGTGTAAAGTTGTATGCAGCAAAAATACAGATAAAAAGCGAGTGGGGCGAATGATAGACAAAGAAAAACCCTATCATTCATCTTTTTTTGTCAGCATTATTCTTTTAATCCATTAAATTCCGGATCATCCGGCCCGTAGATCTTTGTTCCCTTTGTAAATCGATTGCTTTTTCGAGGTCTGTTACCAGATACAGCATAATCAGAATAGCCAGCTATCGTCCCCGCACCGGGATTTCCACCATAAGCTCTCCAGCGTGAGAGTATAGCATCGACATAACCGTAAGTCTCGCTACCGATCATATAACCATATGAGACAACGGGGTCACGATAATAAAGAGGCTGAGTCAAATTCCTAACATAGAAACTGACGTCGTTCCAGAGATGAGGATTTTTGCTATACTTGCGAGCCAAGGCTTGTGCATCTTGAATATGACCGACTCCTCCATTATAAGCTGCTAGTACAAACTTGATACGCTCTCCGCTATCTCTAATACCACTAAATTTTCCTGATAACTCGCGAATGTAGCGTGCGGCGGCAGCAACATTTTCTTTTGGATCATTGACATTGGAAACACCTAAATGTACTGCTGTCCTTGGCATAATCTGCATCAATCCCTTAGCACCGGCATATGATGTTGCGTTTGGGTCGAAACCTGATTCTTGGTAACACTGTGCGGCAATGAGCCGCCAGTCCCAACCTGTGACAGCCGAAGCAGCCCTAAACTCATGATCATAAACGGAGATAATACCCTTTTCTCTAGAAAGGTAAGGCGCCCGCATCTTTCTTATAACGGTATGGCGTGTTTCAAAGCGCTTAGTTTCTTCCTTTTGAATTTTAAGGGCTACACCTGCACTATACCAATCGTTGAGTGCCTGCGCTAAATCCTCGCTCGATTTATTTACAGCCCAAGATGTAGACATCTTTTCTTCTTGTGCTCCGGCTGAAGTGAGTTGTTGGCTCTGAATAAAACTTTTATTTAACTGATATACAGCTATATCTATATCTTTATTCTTTAATAATTGAACCAACTGTTGTTCATTTTTAGCGAGTTCAACTCGCAATCGGACGCCTTGAGATTGTGCAAAATTCTGTGCCAAAGCGTATTGCATACCCAATCCCTGCCCATTATAATCAAAGTAAGTCGTAGGTCCTGAAATCGTACCTATAATTAACTCTCCTGCGTCTAAGATTTGATTAAGATCATAATGGGCATTATTGTCTTTAGTGTTAGAAATATGCGTAAAGAGAGAGTTTCCCTTCTTTTGTTTATTCGTATTGCAACCAACCAATACCAATAATATGATAAGGAGATAAAGAAATCTTTGTCGCATATTGGTGCGAAATTACTATTTAAATCCTTTCTTGGCAAGACTTCACGGGTGATTTTCCTAACCTGCTGTTTATATTAGGCAAGGAGTTGACGTATTGAAGTGTCCCATTTGTGTTCACATAATATCACCTAATATGCAGCTATCGATAAATTTAATGGAGAGACATTTTCTCCTTTTATTATTATTGTCGACAAACTATTTTTTTAGTTGAAATGAAGGAGTACATTACAACCGAGTTTGTTACATAAAGATTACCTCATAAATTCCACTTAATAAGTATACAACGATGCTAGCACACCTTTTATTTATCTACACACAAAAGCAACCCTTGGTATTTACTATTGTGAAAGTACAATTGTACCCTTGTAGTGGTATGAACGTCCTTTCGTGATGAAACACTAGTACCATCACGAGGGTATTTCCTCATTTTGTGAACATCGTGTTTAGATTAAAGATTTGGATCTACATTGTGACGACTCCTTTGGAGTATTGTTGGATGATGGGGTGTTATGTGCTGGTTTGCAGCTTCTTTGTCATAGTTTTATTGCACAATCAAAAGGCTACAGGATATATCTTCCCTATCAATGATTACTTATCAGATACAAATATCTCCGAGTAACAAATGAATGTTGCTCGGAGATGATTTGTTAGAGTATTACTACTTATCGTAATGAGTCAGAGCTTTGAACTTATTCTTCAATCGTGCGTCCTGTGATACCACGTTTAGAAGAATTGATAAAACTAACGATATAGTCGATTTCTTCGCTTTGCGGTATTTGCTCTTTAATGCGAATTAGCGCGTCTTCTAAACTAACAGTTGTCGAATAGATTAAGCGGTAAGCATTAGCAATATGACGCAAGATGCGATCAGATTCCTTCTGTTGGCGTAGAACGGTACTATTAACACCATGATAGGTGGCTGGATTTCCACCTAAAATGATGTAAGGTGGAATATCTCTGTGCACGCGGCAGCCGCTTTGAACAAGTGCATACCGGCCAATGTGCACACGATGCTGAATCAGGGCATTACTACTCAAAACAACGGAGTCATCTAAAATGCAATCACCGGAAACTTGCGCATGAATTCCTAACACGCTGTCATTACCAATGTGTACATCATGACAAACGTGAACACCATCCATTAAAAAGTTGTTGTCGCCAATTATTGTTGCTGAATTTTCATCTAAACTTCCAGCAATGACAACATTTTCTCGGATGCGGTTGTTGTCGCCAATAACAACTTTGGTGCGATGGCCGACCTTAAAGCGAAAACTTTGAGGTACGGCACCGACAACGGCATTTTGATAAATGTAATTTTGCTTACCTATCACGACGCCCTCTAAGATTGTTGCGTGAGACATCACAACAGAATTGTCGCCAATCACAACATCCTTATCAATAAAGGCGAAAGGGTAGATCTTTACATTGTTGCCAATCTTTGCAGATGGATCAACGAAGGCCAGGGGGCTGATTTGATTATCCATACTATTTTATTTTCTACCGCCGCCAAGGGCTTGGTACAAACTGATTACGGCTTGGGCACGATCAAAATTGTCAGAGATCAAATTAAGTTGTGCTTGCAGCAGGCCTTGCTGTGCCGTAAGCGTTTCCAAGTAACTTACGCGGTTGTCATGTTTGAAAATGAGGTTTGTTGTCTCGACGGACTTCTGTAGTTCTTCAACTAATTTAGTACGCTGTTGAATCTTAAGTAGCGATGTTTGATAATTTGCCAAAGCATTGCTCACTTCATTGCCTGCATTAAGCAGCTTTTGCTCAAAATTAAGCTGTGCTGCTTCTGCCTCGGCCTTTGCTATTTTAAGATTTGCACGAAGTTGGCCTCGTGCAAAAAGTGGCTGAACGATAGATCCGACAAAGTTGGCTACCCACATCCCGGGATTTGTGATCATACCTAAGTTGTTTGTCCACCCGCCGGTACCATTAATCGTAATATTAGGATAGAAAGCCGAATAAGCTTTATTTACGCCATAAAAGCAAGAGGCTAATTTATATTCAGCCGCACGGACATCTGGTCGATTTGCCAAAAGTTGGGCTGGAACACCGGCAGAAAGTACACTGGGGAACGATAAGTCTTGGATAGCACCGCGCTCTATGGGGTGGGGCGCTTCGTGAAGCAAAGCACAAAGCGAGTTTTCCGTTTTTCGGATCTGACTTTCCAATGTCGGAATTGTTGTGAGAATGGACAAACGATTTGCCTTAGCTTGTGAAACTGCTGCTGCATTCGTCATTCCGGCTTGCATCATAACCTCCATAGCTTCGACATTCTTATCCCATAATGCGGCCGTTGATTTAGTTGTTTGCAATTGTGCGTCCAACATTTCCAACGTATAATACAGATTGGCTGTAGAAGCGATTAAAGCAGTCTGTATGGATTGACGGGCTGCCTTAGCCGCTAAAACGTCATATTCAGATTGTTTTTTCGCATTGCGCAATGAGCCAAAAGCATCTATTTGCCAACTGGCTTGTAGCGGTATATTGTAGGTTTTGGAAGTAGTTCCGCCCTCTACAATAGAGATCGTTCCAGAAGGTGAGAAGGACAACGAAGGGAAGAAAGCCAGTCGACTTACTTGAAGTCCTGCTTCTGCCTTTTGAATGGTTAAATCTGCTGTACGAAGATCCACATTTTTTTCTAAAACCAAGCGAATCAGGCTTTGTAAATGAGGATCTGAGAAGACATCAGGCCAAGAAAGGTTGCCAAAATTAATGGTGTCTCCTTTCAATGCTTGGTCTACATTGGTTGTATCTCTATAGAGTTGCTCCATTTGAACGTCCAATTTTGGACGTTCGTAGTTGGAATAGATGCGACAGGAGCTTAAGCTAACTCCCAACAAGACTATATATATGAACTTTTTCATACTTCTATTTTCTTACGTATTGTTCAATATCTGGTTCTGCTTCAGTTGAAGCTGTATCATCCCACTTTAAAGGTGTGATTTTCTCTTGAAGATATTCAAAGGCGACAAATAGAGCCGGAACAATGAATATTTGACATATCATACCAATCAACATACCGCCAATGGCTGTTGTACCTAAAGACCTATTGCCATTTGCTCCGACACCAAATGAGAACATCATCGGCAACAGACCAACGATCATTGCTAAAGAGGTCATTAAGATCGGACGTAAACGAGCGCCTGCGCCTAAGACTGCTGCCCAAGTAATACTCATACCCATCTTACGACGATCTAAGGCAAACTCTGTGATCAAAATCGCATTTTTAGCTAACAAACCAATCAACATAATCAAGGCAATTTGCGTGTATATGTTATTTGATGCAGCCCCAAATATTGGAATGATCGAATTGAATCCACCCATCATTTGAATGAATAAGAAAGACCCTGCAAGGCCGAAAGGCACGGATAACAATACCGCCATTGGCAATAAATAACTCTCATATTGAGCAGAAAGAAGCAGATAGATAAATACGAAGCACAGCAAGAATACGATAGCTGTTGTAGACCCACTGCTAGATTGCTCTTCACGGCTCAGTCCCGAATATTCAAAGCTATAGCCTAAGGGTAGATATTTATCTGCAGTCTCTTGAATAGCCTGCAAAGCTTGCCCTGATGTATAACCATCAGCAGGATTGCCATTAACACTAATGGATGTATACATATTAAAGCGGCTAATGTTATCTGGGCCGTAGATGCGCTTTAATGTTACAAACTGCGTGATTGGTGCCATTTCAGACCCGTTACGCACCATCACACTTTTAAGCGTTTCTATATTAACTCGTTTATTAGGAGCTGCTTGAATCATTACACGATACAGCTTTCCAAACCGGTTAAAATTAGAAGCGTAAAGACCACCATAATATCCTTGTAATGTCGTGAGAATTGCGCTTGGAGATAAGCCAGCCTTCAGGCATTGAGCTTCGTCAATCTCAACCATGTATTGAGGGAAACTTGGATTAAATGTCGTCTGAGCTGATTGGATCTCTGGGCGCTTTTGCAACTCTGCAAGGAACTCCTGAGAGACTTGGTAAAACTTATCCAAGCTTCCACCAGTTCTATCTTGTAAGTTAAACGAAAAACCATTAGATACGCCATATCCCATAATCATAGGAGGCTGGAAAAAGAGTACTTGAGCATTCTTAAACACATCCAACGACTTCAATAGTAATTGAACTGCAACAATAGTTGAGCCTTGCTTTAGAGATCTCTCATCCCAAGGTTTTAATTTCACAATAAAGGAACCATAGCTAGAACCTTGTCCACCCATAAAACTATAGCCGGAAATCATTGTACTGGTTTCTACAGCTGGTGATGAGCGCACTAAGCTATCAATTTCAGCCAATACTTGTTCTGTGCGATCTTGAGATGTTCCCGGCGGAAGTGTTACAACACCCATAATAGTTCCTGTATCCTCTGAGGGAATCATAGCGTTAGGAGTAGCTCTCATTAAAAATATAAGTAGCGTTATTCCTACAGCGACTGCACCAAAAGCAATAACAGGTTTGTGAATAAAGAAAAGTACGCGCTTTTTATACTTTCCTAATAAGGCGTCGTAATGAGCATTAAAACTTTTATGAAAACGACTTAAGAAAGTCGATTTCGGTTGTTTATCTTCGTTCTTTGGCTTTAAGAAAATTGCACAAAGAGCAGGGGAGAGGGTCAAGGCATTTAAAGCTGAAAAGCCAATTGCTATGGCCATTGTAATTCCAAATTGTCTATAAAAGATACCAGATGTTCCGGATATAAAGCTAACCGGAATAAATACAGCCATCATTACAAGCGTAATAGAAACAATTGCTCCGCCTAGTTCTCTCATCGCATCAATTGATGCTTTACGAGAAGATTTATATCCTTGATCTAGTTTGGCATGAACACCTTCGACAACAACAATTGCATCATCGACAACAATTGCAATAGCTAAAACAAGTGCATTGAGTGTTAGAAGGTTTATGCTAAACCCGATGAGGTATAGGATAAAAAACGTTCCAATCAATGCAACTGGAATAGCAATTGTTGGAATAAGGGTGGAACGCAGGTCTTGCAAAAAAATGTAGACCACAAAGAATACCAAAATAAATGCTTCAAACAAAGTCTTGACCACTTCTTCAATAGAAGCAAACAAGAAATCGTTTACATTTTGTGAAACCACAATTTTTATACCAGTTGGTAGTGTCTTTTTGGTTTCTTCTAAAGTCTTCTGAATGTTCTGAACAGTCTCAGTTGCATTTGTACCCGCCATTTGGAAAACAATACAAGTTACAGAACTGTGTCCATTTACTTTACCAGAGAAAGAGTAAGTTGAGCGACCTAATTCTACACGTGCAACATCCTTAACACGTAAAACCTCTCCATTTGGAAGAGCCTTTATAATCATGTTTTCAAATTCGCTTTCTGTAGAAAGACGCCCCTTATAACGTAAGGTATACTCAAATGTCTGATTTTCTCGTTCTCCTACTGTTCCTGGAGCAGCTTCTATATTTTGTTGAGCTAACACACTTGTAATATCAGTAGGCATAAGATGGTGTAGGGCCATTTTTGCAGGATCTAACCAAATGCGCATAGAATAATCTGCACCCATAACCATTGCCTCACCGACACCTTGGACGCGTTGAACTTGAGGAATTATATTAATCTTTGCATAATTCTCAAGAAATTGTTGATCATATTTTCCAGATTCATCAGCAAGAGAAAATACCATAAGCATAGAACTCTGGCGTTTTTGAGTAATGACACCGACTTTTGTTACTTCTGCAGGCAGAAGACCTTGTGCCTTATTGACGCAGTTTTGTACATTTACAGCTGCCATATCAGGATCAGTACCTTGTTTAAAGGTTATTGATATAGTGGCTGTACCCGTATTTGTAGCTGAAGACGTCATATAGTCTAATCCTTCAACTCCATTAATCTGTTCCTCTAGTGGAATAATTACAGAGTTGAGTACAGTCTGCGCATTTGCTCCCATATATGAGGTTGAAACACTCACCGTCGGCGGAGCAATACTTGGATATTGAGTAATCGGTAAAGATATCAAACCTATTGCACCCAAAAGAACAATTAGGATAGAAATCACTGTAGAGAGAACAGGCCGATTAATGAAGTTATCTAATTTCATATGAAATCGATTTGAATGTTGGGTTTTCCCGTTTTTATATAGTTATTTCTCACCTGGCATTTTTCCATCTTTGATGTCTTGCTTTGCCTTAGCCATGTTTTTTGCTGCTTGAGCTGCTGTAATGGGCTTGATCTTCTGCCCATTTTTAAGATTCTGAACGCCTTCAATTACAATTTTATCTCCAGAAGTCAAACCAAATGTAACGACATAAACGTTACCATTATTTTGTTCTTCCACCTTAATTTCTTTGCTTGTGACCTCATTGTTTGCATTTACAATGTATACAAACTTTTTATCTTGTATTTCAATCGTAGCGCTTTGTGGAACCAGAATAGCATTATGTGTACGAATTGGCATTTGTATCGTTGCAGATCCTCCGCTTCTCAACAGACCTTGTTCATTACTAAAAGTGGCCCTCATACTTACAGCCCCTGTAGTTTGATCAATGATTCCACTAACCGCATCAATTTTTCCTTGTGTTTGGTAGAGAGTGCCATCAGCTAATAGTAGTGAAACGGAAGGGAATAGTTTAATTGCTTCAGCTACACCACCATTAGAATTTCTTGACATTTCCAGCAATTGCTTCTCTGTCATTGAGAAATACACATGAACTTGCGAAATATCTGAAACAGTAGTAAAAGGTGTTGACATACTTGGACTTACAAGCGCACCAGTTTTAAAAGGAAGCATTCCGATTACTCCGTCAGCAGGACTAGTTATTGTACACCAACGAAGGTTGTCCAAAGCTGCTCGCAATTGTGAGCGAGCGGCCAAGAGTTGGGCTTGAGTACTTTGCAGAGTATTTTCAGCCATCTTCATATCATAATCACTGATTATATTCTTTGAATATAACAAGCGTTTATTTTCTACTGTTAACTTTTGAGTTGCAATAGTCGCATTACACACTTTTATTTGAGCGCGCGCACTCAATACTGCTGCGCGAAACTGTGCATCATCGATGCTGAAGAGAACTTGACCTTTTTTGACGCATTGTCCTTCTTTTACAAAGACTTTAGTCACGAATCCGGATATTTTAGGTCTGATTTCAACATCTTTGGTCCCTTTGATTGTAGCTGGGTATGATACTTTCAAGTCTGCATTGCCAGTCTTCACAACCTCAACTGTGTATTCATTATTACCCGTAGGCATTTCTTGTGTCTTATTTTTACAACCTGTAAAAATGAGTGATGTTGCCCATAGCAACAAAGTTAGTCGTTTCATACCTGAATTATTTAGTCTTAATATTTTATGAGGCAAAGATAAAGTAAAACTAAAAAAATGACAAGAGTTTTCACTTTATTTTTTTTAGTTGATTTGCCATGTAATATATTAAACATAATATTCATTCTATGCGTTTTGAGGTACAAGATGAAGTTGGTATGAAATAAAGGTTGGAAATTGAGGTATAAGAAACAGAATTATTGTTGGAGATAAAATATTTAACAAAATGACTAACGCATCTCGCCTTCCTCAATATGTTCTATCGTAAGCTGACGTAAATCATACATTGATCCATTATAGATATTAAAATCAACTTTACCTGAAATTCCTTCAAGTCTTCCGCAGTCAGTATGTTGCCAAAAACGCCATTTACCCTTGTATGATAAATTCAGAACATAGTAATGCGCAATCCAATAAGGATAATCCTGAAATTCTTTTGTGTTCAGATAGCGTAATTTAAATTTATAATTTGCATAGATAATAGGTTTAACGCCATAATGGTCGCCTACAATTTTTAGCCATGTTAGAGCTGCCTTTCTTAATTGTGCATCTGAAAGCTCACCAGCTATTTCAAAATCCAAGACCGGTGGTAAATCTCCTTCTTCTAAGTGAATTTGATGCAAGAAAAATTCAGCTTGTTCTTTTGCTGATTTTTCTGGTAGGAAAAAATGATATACGCCACGTAAGAATCCATGCTCACGAGCTTGATAGAAATTATCATTAAAATTTTCGTCGAGAAGACTCGTGCCCTCAGTTCCTTTTATGAATATGAAACTAATTGGTTCTTTCCCCATTGAAGCTTGAGAGAGTTTATCCCAATTGATTTCTCCTTGATGATGAGAAATATCTATACCGCGAATCGAATACCCCTCAGGAAACTCTGTCATACCATAAAGCGCCTTCCATCGAAGCGTGAAAGGTGACACTATATATATATATATAATGTATGCTACGCCTAATACCAACAGTGCTCCCAAAATTTGAGATAAGGTGTGCCTTATCCCTTGATGGCGATTTCGCTTTCTAGGTTTCCCTTTTCGGCGTTTAGGTCTGCTGATCTTACGCTTTTTTTGCGTAGACATTGAGTTGTGTTTTTCAAAGAAAGAAAAGAAAGAGCATCTCTCTGTAGTATTCGATACAGAGAGATACTTACATTTTATTTCTTATGCTCTAATGCTAAAGTCTTAGTACATTGATCGCATACCTCTGATGGCCCAAAATATTGAATTGGCCCGGGGTACACGTATCTCGTATTTACAGCCCAGTCTTTACGTCGTTCTACTAGCTCCTTAAATGGTTCTCTATCTAGGAGAACCAAGGCCTTTTTAATAACCGGTTTCATCTGCCCATTACGACGTTCAAGATTCATCATCTTCGTGATCGGAACTCCACCGGCAACCCACTCTTCTGCAGGAGCCGTCGTATTTTTTACAATAGCCATATAGCCGGTTTTCCCATTGGCAACCAATTGTGCTGCACTTGTTCCTAATGCATAGCAATAGTTGCAGTCAAAATTTGATGGTGTTGCGCATCGACCCTCGTATCCGAAGAAGTGATGTAAAGCCGCAAACTTACCTTTAAACTTACCTTGTTCTTTCCATTCGTCTAAACGCTTAGCGCACATTTCACTAAGCATTTTTTCCGTCTCGATGAGAGATACTTGCACATTGCCATGCGGATCGCGCCCTAAAGCCAACTGCTTTGCTACCTCCTCGGGAAGGCTTTTCAAAGTCGGTAGGTTTTCTGCAGAAACATGGTTCAAAATCCAAGCTAACAAATCATCAGACTTCAATCCCTTTGCTTCAATCTTAGCTAAATCAGAAGAAAGCAAGTCGCTCAGCTCGGCAATCAAACGCTTGAAAGCAGGAACGAATTCAATCAATCCTTCCGGAATCAAAATTGTGCCATAATAAAGTCCTTCTTCCGAACGTTTAACGACGACTTCACAAATCTGATTTACAATATCATCCAATGTCATATTGTTGGCTTCCACCTCTTCACTAATAATGCAAATATTGGGTTGCGTCTGCAATGCACACTCTAAAGCTATGTGACTAGCTGAGCGGCCCATGAGTTTAATGAAATGCCAATATTTACGCGCAGAGTTAGCATCGCGTTGTATATTACCTATCAACTCACTATAAGTTTTACAAGCAGAGTCAAATCCGAAGCTGGTTTCTATTTGGTCGTTCTTAAGATCCCCATCAATTGTTTTCGGACAGCCAATCACAGACACCCCTGCATTAATTGAGGCATAATATTCCGCCAACATGCACGCATTAGTGTTTGAATCGTCACCACCAATAATGATTACAGCGTTAAGATTGAGTTGACGAATAATTTCTAAACCACTATCAAATTGCTCTTTAGTTTCCAGCTTTGTACGTCCAGAACCGATCATATCGAATCCACCTGTATTTCGATATTTATCAATGACTTCTGCTGTAAGTTCTTTGTATTTATGGTCTACTAAACCGCTAGGTCCCATTAAGAAACCATACAGCTTACTTTTAGGATTTTGCTTCTTTAATTCGTCAAATAAGCCGCAAATCACGTTATGGCCGCCGGGAGCTTGGCCTCCTGACAAAATTACACCAACATTGATCGGTGCATATTCTTTCACCTCCTTTGCAGGAGCGAATTCCACGAGAGGCATACCATAAGTATGCGGAAAGAGTCTTTTAATTTCTGCCTGATCGCCTACACTCTCCGTAGGAGCACCCTCAATAATGTCTACATTTCCGCGCAAGCCTTTTGGCAATTTGGGCTGATAGGACGAACGAGCCTTCTGTAATGCACTAATTTCCATTTTCAAATCAAATAATTAGTTACTGAATACATCAAATTTGAAATCCGCGACACGATCAAAGAAGAAAAGGTTTTTTCTTCATCTATATAGCGGTTTCTATTTCGTCAGCGAAATTACATATTTGCTTAAGATAGGCCAAAGAAAATAGCAACTTTGTTTGAGATAATCAACTAAAAGTTCCCAAAGCGCATACAGACTTTACAAACATATACAATAAGGATAAAACAATTTTAAAGACTGGCGATAATTCCCCCTTTTAGGTTGTATATTAGACATATTGGCTTTATCTTTGCAATGTTTTTCATGGTATTAGATTTAAGGTTAGCAAGAGGTTGGTTGTCGTGAGACAATCAACCTTTACTTATTCATCTATACAACCCAAAAGCACAGCAACCGTACCCATTCGTAATTTATAGGTTGCAATTTAACGACTAAACACATAAACAATTTTAAACACTTCTGAAAAGGCACCGAATTACTTGCGACACAATTACCTTACCCTTATCTTCGCGATGTTTTCATGGTATTAGATTTAAGGTTAGTAAAGATTGGTTGTCGTGAGACACTCAATCTTTTTTTATGACCTGTATGCTTCACCTTGTTGAGCAAATGTAGATAAGTCTTTCCGGAAATGTCAAGGATGTTGATCGTCCTCTTCTCGCAGGCTTCTTTCATCATATAGAATGCAAATTCTTAATTCTGTAATCACGGTTCTGGTTGGCTGTCGCAAGAGTTATCTTGGCTATCGGTTCACGACATAACCCAAGATGATATTATTTGGTCCTATGCGCCTCGAAAGCAACGATTAAGCCTCGCAGGCTCTACGGGTTCTCAGTTGTCCAAACATCATCGCGAACATCTGATTCCAGCAAGTGAAATGTTTCACATATCGGTTGCCATCATACTTGCGAACATAGTGGTTGAGCTGAGTCCTGTTCAGAAAAGCGGTTAATTGAGAGAATACGTATTTGTCTTGGAACATAGCAGCCATTTGTATTAGACTGCAAAGTTGCAAAATCAAGTCCGTTTCATTTCAAAAAACGTGTAATTGACTATATTTCAACAATTTCAAAAACTATTTATCCACTTTTACGGGACAGTAGTGAAAAGGTATATCAAAATTTAAGGTTGAAAAGATATAAAGCAACCCCGATGAATCAAAACTACTGAGATTCACCAGACATATTAAGCGAAATGCCGTTTATGTTAACTTTGAGAAATAAGTTAGAGGCAACAAGGTATGTTTGTCTCTTGTTGCCTCTATCATTTCTGAGTAATTACAATAAAGCGTCAAACTTCTCTTGGAACATAGCTTTAGAGCCTGCGCCAACAGTCTTGTCAACCAACTCGCCATTCTTGAAAAACAGCACTGTCGGAACACTTCGAATACCAAAACGCGTTGTCAAGTCGGAATTTTCATCAACGTCACACTTTCCAACGTTAACACGGCCATCATACTCTACAGCCAATTCGTCAATAATTGGAGCAATCTTTTTGCAAGGGCCGCACCAAGTAGCTGAGAAATCCACGACAAGAGGTAAGCCAGCGTTTAACTCACTCTCAAAATTTGCATCAGTGATAATTTTTTCCATTGTTTCTATTTTATATGGTTGAATATATATTATTATTAGTGCAATATCTGTGCCATTATTTTTTGTATGTGGTACATAACGACCTAGTTGATAGCATAGTTTATAGCTTCACAATTATCTAAGAAGTCGGTAAGCTTATTATCTATAGCGATCTTACCTCCTCCATAAACTAAGGATATACTTCTTTCTTTCAAATCTTTAGCTACGATTTTCAATTCTGTTTTACCAGCATCACGTTTAATCAATCCACAAAGTTCTTCAGCCATAGCAGCACTAAAGAGTTCGATATTTAGCGTAATGGTCATACTATTTAGCAGCCTTTCCTTAGCATCTGAAAGAAAAGATATTTCATTATACTTTAAGTCAAACTCTCCATCTTTGAATCGCCTTGGTGTAACGTGAGCCCGTATAAATAGGAAATTACCCTTCGTATTGTACTGCTTTCCGAACCTTGCCCAGTCGTCTCCCCAAAACATCAACTCGTAAGCACCTTTATAGTCTTCCAGTTTTATGACTCCGTATGGTTTATCCCTCTTCGTCATCCCTTCACGTGTATCAGTAACGATACCACCAAAAGTGATGTCTTGATCAGCCAAAGTATTGAGGTTGTCCAAATCAACTACAGTAGTGGTACAAACTTTATTTAGTATGATTTTATATTTGTCTAAAGGATGCCCGGATATGTATATACCTATCAAATCACGTTCCTTATTGAGACGCTCTAAATTGGTCCAAGGCTTCGACACCGGAACAGGGAGTGGCTTTGTAATAATCGCCGTAGCTTCCTCGCCGAAAAGCGAATTCTGAGCTTGACTTTGATCTAATTTATATTGTATACCATATTTGATAAGCGCATCCAAGAAGTCACCTCCCATTTCGTCTTCTTCCACAAACTGCTCCCTGGCTATACCAAAGCTATCAAAAGCACCTGCAATAGCGAGGTTCTCAAGCGTTTTTCGATTACAGGTAGTCAGATTAATGCGCTCCATCACATTGTAAATGTCAGAGAACTCGCCATTCTCTTCTCTTTCCTTCAAAATATTTTCAACGGCCTGCGAACCAACCCCTTTTATGGCACCCAACCCGAAGCGAATATCGCCACGATGATTGACGCTAAACTTCATTAAAGACTCATTGATATCAGGGCCCAGCGTGTTAATCCCCATTCGCTTACTTTCATCCATAAACTTCGTAATTTCTGTTATGTTTGAAAGGGCGCGACTCATCGCACCTGCCATATACTGAGAGGGATAGTTAGCTTTAAGATATCCGGTCTGATAGGCCACCCAAGAATAACAAGTTGCGTGGCTCTTATTGAATGCATAAGAGGCAAAAGCTTTCCAGTCATTCCAGATTTTTTCTAAGATCTTTTCGTCATAACCATTAGCCTTACCACCCGAAATAAACTTTGGATACATATGATTCAGCTTGTCAATGAGTTTTTTCCCCATCGCTTTACGAAGCGTATCGCTTTCTCCACGTGTAAAATTGGCTATCTCGCGTGAAAGAAGCATCACTTGCTCTTGATAAACTGTAATACCATACGTCTCCCTCAAGTATTTCTCCATACAAGGCAAATCATAATCAATTGGTTCTTCACCTTTCTTACGCTGAATAAACTTTGGAATGTATTGCATCGGCCCGGGACGATACAGCGCATTCATTGCAATCAAGTCTTCAAATGTGCTTGGCTGCAGATTTCGCAAATGCCCCTGCATTCCTGTAGACTCAAACTGAAAAGTACCAATAGTATTACCATCGGAAAATAGTTGGTAGGTCGCTTTATCGCTGATATCAATCTTATCAATATCGAGATCGATACCCAAACTCAACTTGATATTTTCTAAAGCCTCTTTTATGATTGACAAGTTTTTCAGGCCCAAAAAGTCCATTTTTATGAGGCCGGTCTCCTCAATGACACGTCCTTCGTATTGCGTGCAACGAAGTTTTTCCCCGGTCTCTTTGTCGTCAGCCGTAGATATGGGAACCCAATCTGAAATCTTATCCTTACAGATAATAAATCCGCAAGCATGAACACCTGTATTGCGGACATTTCCCTCCAATTGCCTAGCATAACGAATTGTATCTCGCAACAATGGATTGTCGGACGCCTCCGCTTCTCTCAAACCAGGAATAGCAGCGATTGCATTATCTAACGTCAACTTCGGACTCTTGCCGCTACTATCTTCCGGTAGCTTGTCGGGAATCAACTTACACAGACGGTTGCTTTCAGATAAAGGCAGACGTTCAACACGGGCTACGTCTTTAATGGCAGATTTAGTTGCCATCGTACCGTAAGTTATAATGTGGGCGCAATTTTCTGCACCATACTTATCTGTTACCCATTGCAGAACGCGCCCACGGCCGTCATCGTCAAAGTCTACATCAATATCGGGAAGAGAAATACGATCCGGATTCAAAAATCGCTCAAACAGAAGATCATATTTTATCGGATCTATCTGTGTGATACCTAAACAATAAGCCACCGCACTGCCAGCTGCAGAACCTCTACCCGGCCCGACGCTTACACCTAATTCGTTGCGAGCTGTATTAATATAGTCTTGCACAATCAAGAAATAGCCAGGGAAGCCCATAACCTTCATAATGTGCAATTCAAAATTGATACGCTCCTTGACCTCATCTGACAAAGGCTCGCCATAGCGCTGTTTTGCGCCATCGTATGCGAGCTTTGCTAAATAATCTGCCTCAAATTTGATGCGATATAGTCTATTGAAGCCGCCAAGTTTTTCAATTTTCTTCAATCCTTCTTCACGCGACACAATCTCTTTTCCATTTTCATCTCGCGTAAACTCATTGAACAAATCTTCTTCCGTTAAGCGACTTCTATATTCCTCTTCCGTTCCAAAAGATTCCGGAATCGGGAAATTGGGCATGATTGGCGCGTGATCAATAGAATAGAGTTCGACCTTGTTGCAAATCTCGATGGTATTCCGCATTGCTTCGGGAATATCCTCAAAGATTTTGTTCATTTCCCGTTGAGTTTTAAACCACTCTTGTTTCGTATAAAGCAAACGCTTCGGGTCGTCTAAATCCTTTCCTGTAGATAGGCATATAAGTCGATCATGAGCTTCTCCATCTTCTTCATTAACAAAGTGGACGTCATTGGAGCAAATCAACTTAATATCCAGCTCTTTTGCTAATTGTATAAGAACTTCGTTTACCTTAGTTTGAAGCCCGTATACCTCGCGATTGGCTTGAATTGATGGATCTTTTACTTCGTGGCGTTGCAACTCTAAATAATAGTCATCGCCAAAAATGCTTTTAAACCAACGAGCGGCCTCTTTTGCCTTATCTATATCGTCTTTTAGTATATTGCTTGGAATCTCTCCTCCTAAACAAGCGGAACAAACAATAAGTCCTTCGCGATATTTGGCCAACTCCTCGTGATCCGTACGCGGCCGCATATAAAAACCATCAACCCAAGCTTTAGAAACGAGCTTAATAAGATTATGATATCCCACACTATTTTTGGCCAAGACTATAAGATGGTGTCCACTTTGGTCTGTTTTATCTTTTTTGTCTTTCAGCGTGCGACGAGCAACGTACATTTCACAGCCCAAAATTGGCTTAAAAGCAGCCGCTCTTTGTAATTTGGCGATTTGCTCTTCACTCCCCCCCTCTTCTTGTGCCTTTTTGAGACTCTCTTTAGCTTTACCTATGGCTTTTTTAGCTTCATTGTAAAATTCTTTGACACCCATCATGTTTCCATGATCTGTAAGTGCCATACCTTGCATTCCATCAGCCATAGCTTTTTTTAGCAAGTTGCCGATAGAGGCTTGTCCATCAAGGATAGAATATTGAGAGTGAACGTGTAAATGAACAAATTCTTCCATATTAGGTTGTAATCTGGCAACGAAGTTACGATGAATAGGTCCAAACATCCAAATTTATCCGCGCCAAATTCTGTTTGAAACAAAGAAAAAGAGTTATAATTCTCGCGTATCCAACCAACTGCAATTTTCCACTTTACTTTGTCTTCACTTCTCTCTCTTACCGAAATGAGATGTACAACAATAATAATAGTCAAACAAAGGAGGCTCGACTAAAACACACGATGATAACGCGGCATCGCCTGCTTCTATCAAGCCCCCTCAATAAATGCTTGAAGCTGTATTATATTATGTGTTCACTGACAACACTTGTCTACTCTTATTATTCAGAAAGAATATTTAAAGCTTCCCCTGGTACGAAGACTTTACGATACACCGAGCCAATATTGCGAATTTTTCCTTTCTTCTCTAAGGTTTTTACCAAACGATAAGCGAATGTGTGTCGCAAATGAAGGTAATCTTGAAGCTGCCCCACTGTCAATACTTGCTGTTGGGCAAACAATAAACGCAAAGCATTGTCTATTTCCATCTCGCTTAGTGGCTTCGACGTCAACGATGTAGAACCAGCATTAGCGAAGTGCGTATCTGCTAATCGCTTCATCAAGGTTCTTTCAGGAAGAAATTTAATTTTGCGTATGCGAGGAAACCGTAGGCGGTAACGCTGCGTCTTAGCATCTTGATAAACCTCCCCCTTAATTGACAAAGAGAAATAGCCAAGCCCCGGAAGGTGTACGCGCCCGCCCTCTTTCAATTCAGCAATCATTGCTTCTTTCAATGCATCCAATGCGCCAATCAGATCGGCCGACGAAAAAGTCGTACCCACAGAGATCTTTTGTGCTAGAGATTCAAAGTCAACCGCTATTTGCCTTACCGGCATCACTTTCATTTATGAATTTATAGGAAGGCCTCCCGTCGTTTTCTGTAATTTATAGAACACTGTCATACTACGAATTGTTTAAGGTTATAAAATAAATGTCTTCACTAGGCAAGTAGCCGCGTCCACCTGCCTTTAGCATCTAAACAAGCTTGAGTATTATTACTCAAGCTCAAGCAAAAATTGGATACCACTGCAAAGGTACAAAAATTTTCTCACGTCAGGAAATTTCTACGTCCACGAGAGAATGACTGTACGCTCGTGAAGGGAGAATGTCGAAAAAGGCCTTAGACTATATAAATCATCATTTTTATTGCGGAAAACAAGTAGCGATTCACGAAACACTCAAATTTGAAATTCATTATTTTTATACTCTTAGCTGATATGATAGACAAACGAGAAAGGTAACGAATCAAACTTCTCTACATAGAAGTTGATCTAGACAAAAAAACAGCGTAAAGACTCTCGTTGGATGTTTCGAAATTATTTTTTCTTTGGCTTATAGTGAGTATATATATTGAGAAAGTGTGATTTAAGGCGCATTTTCTTAGAAAAGATTTGGTAGAAAAAAAAGTAAGGATTAACTTTGCACCTCGTATTGGGAGAATCGTTCACGAAGAATAAAAAAACAGAAATAGATAGTAATGTCTAAGATTTGTCAACTTACAGGGAAAAAGGCCATGATTGGCAACAATGTTTCGAAATCAAAGCGCCGTACAAAGCGTAGCTTTGACGTAAACTTGTTCACAAAGAAGTTCTATTATGTAGAACAGGAATGCTGGGTCAGCCTTCGCATTAGCGCAGCAGGACTTCGGCTCATAAACAAAGTCGGCCTTGATGCTGCGCTGAACAGCGCGGTAGAAAAAGGTTACTGCGACTGGAAAGATATAAAGGTAATCGGTTAAAAGATATAATATCATGGCAGGAAAGAAAGCAAAAGGCAATCGCGTGCAGGTCATCCTCGAATGTACAGAAATGAAAGAAAGTGGTCTGCCGGGAACCTCTCGTTATATTACGACTAAGAATCGCAAAAATACTCCCGAGCGTTTGGAGTTGAAGAAATACAACCCCATTCTCAAACGAATGACTATCCACAAAGAGATTAAGTGATTAGTCTTTGATGACCTGCTGATACAATTCAGTATGCTCAATCATAGATAACGCTACTTATTCTAAAAACATACAGGCAATGGCAAAGAAAACAGTCGCTACGTTGCAGGAAGGCAAAAAAGACGGCCGCTCCTACACGAAAGTTATCAAGATGGTTAAGAACCCCGAGAATGGTGCTTACTTCTTTGATGAAAAGATGGTTCCGAACGAAGCAGTTCAGGACTTTTTCAAGAACTAAAGTCTCAATAGTATATTTACTATATACCCTCTCGCAACTACGAGAGGGTTTTTTATATCTGCAAATACGAAAATAAATTCGTAAGTTTGCACCAAGAAAACATAGCTATGGGATTCTTCAATCTATTTTCCAAAAAAGAAAAAAAAGAGGTTCTGGATGCAGGACTTGAAAAGACAAAGACAAATGTCTTTAATAAACTTGCACGCATCGTAGTCGGAAAGTCAAAAGTCGACGATGAGGTTTTAGATGATTTGGAGGATGCGCTCATCTCTTCAGATGTAGGCGTAGAAACGACCGTCGACATCATTCGCCGAATAGAAGATCGCGTTGCACGCGCTAAATACGTGACAACATCTGAATTGAATAAGCTGTTGAGAGATGAGGTTTCATCACTCCTTACTGAAAGCGGAAATAACGAAGATGAAGGCTTTATTATCCCCGAAAACGGACGTCCTTATGTCATTCTCGTAGTAGGCGTAAACGGTGTGGGCAAAACAACGACTATCGGCAAGTTGGCCTACCATTTTAAACAAGAAGGAAAGCGCGTATATCTGGGGGCAGCAGATACATTTCGAGCAGCAGCCGTCGAGCAACTATGCATTTGGGGCGAAAGAATCGGAGTCCCCGTTATCAAACAGCAAATGGGTAGCGATCCTGCTAGCGTTGCTTACGACACCCTCAGTTCGGCAAAAGCCAATAATGCAGATGTCGTATTAATTGATACGGCCGGACGACTTCACAACAAGGTAAACTTAATGAATGAATTGACTAAAATAAAGAAAGTCATTCAGAAAGTAATTCCGGAAGCACCCGACGAAGTCTTACTTGTATTAGATGGCAGTACAGGTCAGAATGCATTCGAGCAAGCCAAACAGTTTATTAAGGCTACAGATGTTACAAGTCTCGCCATTACAAAGTTAGACGGCACAGCAAAAGGTGGCGTTGTCTTAGGAATCTCTCATCAATTAAAAGTGCCCGTTCGTTATATCGGATTAGGAGAACGAATGCAAGATCTTCAGCCATTCAACAAAACAGATTTTGTAGAAAGTTTATTTGATACAGGAGAGAAATAAGATGAACGTAGATATTCTCACCTTGGGATGTTCCAAAAATTTGGTCGATTCAGAACGGCTGCTTCACCAATTTGAAGCACATGGTTTTACTACTTATCATAACCCCGAGCAAACGCACGGGGGAATTGCTGTAGTGAACACTTGCGGATTCATTGCGGCGGCAAAAGAAGAAAGCATCAATGTTATATTAGAATTGTGTCAGCAAAAAGAGGTTGGAAACTTGAAGCAAGTCTATGTAATGGGATGTCTCTCGGAGCGTTATATGTCTGAATTGCAGAAAGAAATTCCGCAAGTAGATAAATTCTACGGTAAATTTGACTGGAATCAATTACTCAAAGAACTAAGTCAACGTTATGACTTCCGTTCTGCCAACGAACGCCAGATCACAACACCACCTCATTATGCGTATCTAAAAATTGCAGAAGGATGCGACCGCAAATGCGCTTATTGTGCTATACCTTTAATAACGGGAAGACATATAAGCAGGCCGATAGAGGATATCTTAGCTGAAGTTCGCACTCTCGTTGATCAAGGTGTAAAAGAGTTCCAAATTATTGAACAGGAATTAACCTATTATGGTGTAGACTTATATCATAAGCAACGCATCGCTGAATTAGTAGAAAAGATTGCAGAGACTCCCGGTGTAGAATGGGTGCGTCTACATTATGCTTACCCTAATCAATTTCCGGATTCTCTATTGGAAGTGATTAGCAAACATGATAATATTTGCAATTATCTCGACATAGCATTACAGCATATCAGCGACAATGTTTTACAACGCATGCATCGTCACGTCACAAAGCAAGAGACAATAGACTTAATCCGCAAAATGCGAGAAAAAGTACCCGATATATGCATTCGCACAACACTGCTTTTAGGTTTCCCTGGAGAAACAGATGAAGACTTTGAAGAATTGCTGCAATTTGTAAAGGAAACTCGCTTCAATCGATTGGGAGCATTTGTTTACTGTGAAGAAGAAGGAACTTATGCAGCCAACCACTATAAAGACGATGTACCTGAAAATGTTAAACAAGAACGTTTAGACCGCTTGATGAAACTACAAAGAGGGATTTCCGAAGAACTCAATCAAGAGTTAATCGGTTCTGTTCTGAAAACAATTATAGATAAAAAAGAAGGTGACTATTATATTGGACGCACAGCTGACGACTCTCCAGAAGTTGATGGAGAAGTATACATTAATAAAGCTGAGAACTTACAAATAGGCAAATTTTATGATGTACTCATTCAAAATGCCACGGATTACGATTTATACGGAACAACGCAACATGAACAATAAGGAGTTTATAGCTGATTTAGCAACGAAATTGGATGAGAAGGCTAAAGAAACTCAAAGGTTAGCCTCAATATTTTCTACCGTATTTGCAGAAAGTCTGGAAGAGGGAGATAGTCTTTCACTTCAAGGCTTTGGCACTTTTGAGGTAAAGAAAAAGTTAGAAAGGATTGTAACTAACCCTACGAATAAACAACGCATGCTTGTCCCTCCAAAATTGGCTTTGAGTTTTAAACCGAGTAATATACTAAAAGATAAAATCAAATAATAGAAAGCGATGAACAGAAAGTTGCTGCTACAAGAAGTAGCTGACACCTTTGCACTACGGGCCAATATTTCGAAAAAGAAAGCAGAAGCATTCTGTAGGGCTTTCTTTGACCTTATAGAAGAAGAACTGACACACGAAAGCTTTGTGAAAATAAAGGGTTTCGGAATCTTTAAAGTTATAACGGTCAACGATCGAGAAAGTATAAACATCAACACAGGAGAAAGATTTAGAATTGATAGTCACTCTAGATTATCTTTCGTACCAGATAGTCAACTTAAGGATTTAATCAATAAGCCTTTTGCCGATTTTCAAACAATCACTCTTCAAGATGAGACAACAGACGAGGAATTGACAAAGGCAGAGGCCAAAATAGACCAAGAAATTAGTACGACTCAATCCCCAATCCATGAATCGATGCTTAACCTAGATCAGAAATCACAAAATAAGATTGAGAATAATCTCCACAAAAAAGAATCAGTTGATTCATCTGACCTCCAAGAAGAAGATTCTTTTTTTCTTAATGAAAGAATTGAACAAGAGAAAGAAATCACGGGCTCTCCCATTCAGAATCTTGAGTATAAAGAATTACACAAAATTGAAATAGTCACCCCTCCTCATACTCCCACTCAAACACCCTCTTCTCAGCCTATAGCTATTGAACCTAATAAGCCTGAGCAGCCTTTGAAGGACTCACAAGCTCTATCTCAAGAAAATGAAGAAGAGGTGAGGAATGTTAATCAACCAGACGATCAGGAGGCAGAATCTTCAAGTCGAGACAACCTGCCACAGCGAAAAAGGTTTTTAATAAAGTGTTTTTTTATCTCCTCAATTTTCATTCTACAATCCACATTCTGCTATTATGCTGGCTATTATCGATGGTTTTGCCCCTGCGAAAAAGCTGAACAAAAATCTAAGCCTGTAGATGGGAAAAGAAAGACAGTTGTCACGACTTATTCCTCATCACAAATGAAGGCAGAAAAGGTGGAAAATAGGAACCAAAGAATAAATACTACAACAGAAGCAGATACTATCAATTATGATAAAGTCTATCCACAACTGCCAAATGGACGTTTTCAAATTATAGGGACATTATCAATCCACGAACTAAAGAAAGGAGAAACCATTTACCATTTAGCCAAGGGTATATATGGTGATAAGTCTTATGCTATCTACATTTTCACTTTCAATCAGCTAAAAAACCCAGACTTAGTTCCAATTGGAACGAAACTTAAGTTGCCTAAGCTTAGGAAGCGAACAATTAAAAAGTAATATAACTTTTTCTTCTTTATCTCTCCTGTCTACAAATCAGCCCATTAGCATTCTACCTCTAAGAAATGCTCGTATTGGATCTACAATAAGTATGTTTTTGTCTTCGGAAAATTCAAGAATAATCCTTATTTTTGCAGTCTATGAATGAAATTGCCAGACATATAGAGAATCTTCTTCTAGAACATAAATGCGTAATAGTGCCGCATTTAGGAGGATTTGTGACGCAATATGTCTCGGCACGTTGCGTTGAAGACGAAAAACTATTCTTGCCCCCCTATCGCAGTGTTGGCTTTAACCCACAGCTAACTGTAAACGATGGATTGTTAGTACAATCGTATATGAAAGTTTATGATACCTCATATACAGAAACAATGCAAATGATAGAAGATGCTGTTCAAAATTTAAAAACTGAGCTACTACAGAATGGCTATTATGAATTAAATGGTGTCGGCACATTGAGTCTTAATATCGACGGACGATACATTTTTCATCCAATTGATTCAGGTATATTATCTCCAGAACTATTCGGATTAGATGCTTTCCCTATTCAAGAATTAAAGGAAACTCAAATTCATTCCAGAAAGCAAGTCGCTACTAAACCAAACAAAAAGAACTACACATTTTCTATTAACAGAGAATTTATCAATTATTTTGCCGCAGTAATAATTGCGGTTGTATGTTATGTCATAGTTTGGGGAGATCCGTTTACACTAAACAACAAATCTCAGTTAAGTCAAGCAGCAATCATTCCTCCGATTGAGCACATAACAAAAACAGATTTAAAGCAAGCCATACCTCTCTGTCAGATAAAAAGACAGACCACAGATAAGTCTTCAGTTAACAAACAAATTGGAGAAGTTCTGCCCCAACGAGTAGCAAAAACAGCAACATCGTATTTTACAATAGTATTAGCATCTTCTGTTAACAAAACAAATGCAAATATATTTATAAAGCAACTTAGAGCTGATGGATTTCAAGAGGGAAATGTCCTCTCTAAATCGAAAATGACTCGCGTTGTTTATGGCAAATACGCAACGGCTCAAGAAGCGCAAAAAGCATTAAAGCTACATAAGCAAGACTTCCGCTTTGAGCAAGGCTGGATATTACAAGTTCCTAAGCTTTAGAATTAATGAAACGCATACGTTGTCCTAAATGTGATCAAACAATTTTGTTTGACGAAACCCAATATGAAGCAGGACGAATACTAGTTTTTGAATGTACGGAATGCCACAAGCAATTCAAGATCAGATTACCTCACCCAAAGGACAATCAAGATCTTTCTAAGGAAATTCCCGTTGGTTATCTTACAATTTTAGAAAATGCATTTCAGCTTAAGCAAATTTTACCGCTTATGCTTGGTGCGAACATTATTGGGCGCTCAGTTAAAGGATCGAAAGCCAATCTTGCCTTTAGAACAGTAGATCCGAGTATTGATACAACCCATTGCATTATAACAGCAGAAAAAGACAAAGATGGAAAGATTCTTTTTTTGCTACAAGATGCCCCTTCAAATACGGGAACTTTCTTGCAAAATCAACTTTTGCAGCTTCGTGAACAAGCACATCTTCAAGAAGGAGACATAATTAATATAGGGGCTGCAACAATGATCCTTAAGTTAAAAGACGAATGAGAGTTTTCATAATCCTATTCCTCTTCCTCTTGCTCACAACACATTCTATTAAGGCACAACAACCATTTAAAGGGAAGTTTTATTGCAAATCTAATCACATTTCTCTTGTATTAGATCTTTATGACGCCTCAATAGAAGTGCCTGGATATAATTTCTTGGGAAAAATGAATGGCTACTTGAAAGGTGATTTAAGCAGTGACCTGTATGGTGTTTGGCTGATCGTCACGCATAAAATCCAAGCGAACAAAGCAACATTGCGTTTTGTAAATGACATTGGCGCAGATGCTCAAGAAGTTGAGCTAACAATTAATCCCGATGGTACCTATGATTATAAAGCCATAGGAAAGAACTTAATAAAAAAGGCAGTTGGAAGACGCTTAGAGAGTATTCCAACTCAATTACGTTTTGAACTCTTAAAATCTCCACCTTTAATACCATGACGACAACCCATCAAACTCTATAATATTGTAGCAAAAGAGCCTGATTCCTAATAATAAATTACTACCTTTGCAGGCAGTTTTATGTGGACCTAATATTAAATAAAGGTCGACAATAATCTTATATAAAATAATATATTCGATATGAAGGCATTTATATTTCCAGGGCAAGGAGCACAATTTATTGGTATGGGTAAGCCGCTATATGAGCGTCATCCTGTTGCTAAGCAATTCTTTGAAAAGGCCAATGAAATTCTTGGTTTCAAAATTACTGACATAATGTTTGATGGAACAGATGAAGAGTTGAAGCAAACAAAAGTTACACAACCTGCGGTCTTTTTACATAGCGTCATCAAAGCACTTTGTTTAGGTGAACAATTTAATCCAGATTTAGTGGCAGGACACTCTCTTGGTGAATTTTCAGCTTTGGTTGCAGCCCGCTGCTTAAGTTTTGAAGATGGATTAAAATTAGTTGCAGCTCGCGCAAGGGCTATGCAAAAAGCTTGTGAAACAGCTCCAGGAACAATGGCTGCGATCATAGCTTTACCCGATGAGCAAGTTGAGGCTGTCTGTGCTGAAACAAGTAAAGATGGGCATATTGTTGTTCCTGCTAACTTTAATTGTCCAGGTCAATTAGTAATTTCAGGTCATTTACAGGCAATAGAGGAAGCCTGCCAAAAACTAAAAAAAGCCGGCGCAAAACGCGCTTTAATCCTACCTGTAGGTGGAGCTTTTCATAGCCCTTTGATGCAGCCCGCGCAAGAGGAGTTGGAGGCTGCTATTGCTACAACAGAATTTAAGAGACCTATTTGCCCTGTTTATCAGAATGTAGACGGCAAAGTACATACTAATCCTGAAGAAATCAAGGACAATCTCATTCAGCAACTTACCCATAGCGTGTTATGGACAAAGGAAGTTCAAAACATGATTACAGATGGGTGCAAGGATTTTACAGAATGTGGTCCAGGCAAAGCTCTTCAAGGCATGATTTACAAAATTGCCCAAGCCCAAGGAACTGAAGTGCAAATACAAGGCGTAGAAGAATAAACCTTCGCTTTATTATTAATAACACCTTGCCTGTCTGTCCACTAGGAAAAAGATAGGCAAGGTTAATTCTTTATTTTCAATCACACATGAACTACAGACTACTATTTGTAGCATTGTCATTTTTCTCTTTAACCACAATGGCACAAATTAACATTTACCAAGTATTACCAAGACTTTATGGTAATACGCGCAATAACAACACCCACAATGGTACCTTGGCAGAAAACGGATGCGGAAAATTTGTAGACTTTACCTCATCTCGCTTAAAAAAACTACAACAAAATGGCTATACACATATTTGGTATACCGGCCTTATTGCCCATGCTACACAAACTATTTATCCAAATTTGCCACAAGACAACCCCGAAGTGGTTAAAGGAAAAGCAGGTTCTCCATACGCCATAAAGGATTATTACGATGTCGATCCGGATTTAGCTACAATTACTCAAAATCGAATGCAAGAATTTGAAGCGTTAGTAGAGCGTACTCACAAAGCCGGACTTAAAATGTTAATTGATTTTGTTCCTAATCACGTATCTCGTCAATACCATTCCCTTGCACGACCTACAGGAATAAGCGATTTAGGTCAAAACGATGATACAACACAAGCCTTCAAATCTACAAACAATTTCTATTATTGTCCGAGTGAGGAACTACGACTAAATGATATATTAGGACACGAGGGGTCTTACAAAGAATTTCCTGCAAAAGCTACCGGTAATGACCATTTTGACGCACAACCAGGCAAATACGATTGGTACGAAACCATCAAACTCAATTATGGAGTTAACTATTTCGACAATCACTCCAAGCATTTTGACCCAACTCCCGATACATGGTTAAAAATGACAGATATCCTACTCTATTGGGCTCAAAAAGGAGTAGATGGTTTCCGATGCGATATGGCAGAAATGGTCCCAGTTGAATTTTGGAACTTTGCTTTAACGCGCCTAAAGGCTGACTATCCTCACCTTATTTTCATTGCAGAAGTATATAACCCATCCGAATATCGAAACTACTTACAGCAGGGTAAATTCGACTACCTATATGACAAAGTTGGCTTGTACGATACACTGCGCGCCGTAGTCTGTGGCCAGAGTTCAGCCGCGGCTATTACCTCTTGCTGGCAAGCAATTGACGACATACGCCCGCAAATGCTCAATTTCCTAGAAAACCATGACGAGCAACGCATTGCCTCAGACTTCTTTGCAGCAGATCCCTTCAAGGCTTTACCTGCATTAGTTGTTAGTACCTGTTTGAGTACAAATCCCTTTATGGTTTATGCTGGGCAAGAATTAGGCGAACGTGGAATGGACGATGAAGGTTTTAGCGGGCATGATGGGCGGACAACAATTTTTGATTATTGGACAGTCTCGTCTTATTTGAAGCTCCTCAAAGGAAAAGCTTCATATACCGCAAAAGAGAAAAAGCTAAGTAATTACTATACAAAATTACTACAAATTCGCAGAGATGTACCGGCTATATCTCAAGGTAAAATGTTTGATTTAATGTATGTCAATAACACTCGTGAAAATAATTTCAACCCTGATAAGCAGTACGCTTTTCTACGATCAGATGGCAAACAGCACATATTGATTATAGCCAATTTTGATGCTAACCCAACACAGGTCGGACTATGTATACCAGCACACGCGTTCGATTACTTATCTCTAAAGGCCGGCAAGTGCAGAGCGCAAGACTTACTTACAGGTGAAAAGCGCACATTGGATATAGAGCGTGATAAGATACTATCGATATCACTTCCCGCCAATGGTGCTACATTATTAAGTTTTTAATTCGGCGATAAATACATTTTACCTCGCAGCTTCCAGTATTGTCACAATGATATTTGTATGGAAGCTGCATAATTTTTTTTGTATGAAATGATTCTCAAAAAAAGTCTTCAATAAAATTATTGCTGTCCGCTAAAAAGTTTTTTGATCGATATGCCGTTCTTTTGGAGCGGGC